>ERZ791802.209-NODE-209-length-69669-cov-10.002112_pt1 | contig 69669 bp, 67 predicted proteins | sample MGYA00510308_ERZ791802 | MGnify/ENA primary metagenome ERZ791802 (study PRJEB30046, sample SAMN00792028) | human gut metagenome | study: EMG produced TPA metagenomics assembly of the A metagenome-wide association study of gut microbiota in type 2...
TTTCAAACCCGTAGGGCCTGGGCTTGAACGGACGGAATACGGAGCTTACCTTTGTTAATGTTTTATTCAGACTTCAAAAAAAGGATTTAACATTCAGTTTCAAATTCTACAAATTCCTTACAAAAAGCGTCATTTTCAACCAACATTCGCAAAACCATTTCAAAATTTCTGAGTTCACGCTCTTCCAACAACCTCTGTTCTGTTGTTTTACCGATATGTCCTGTTCGTAAATACATATCAATAGCTTTGTCTATCCCGTTAAGAGTTGTTGGCATATCACTTAAAACCAGGGTTTTATCTATAGAATTTACACTGACGAATAAAGGGTATTTGCGATGTTTAGTCTCAATTTGAACTTGTTCAAAATCGTTTTTCCTATAATATACAGTGGCTTTCTTTTTTAAATCAGAATCTAAATCTTTAGGTAAAATAATTTTCAGCTTAGCTTTTGAGTATTTAACACCATTAACATCCATTTCGTATCCACATCCGATACTATCACAAACAAGTTGAACAAAATTATAAAAATAACCAATAGCTAACACAGTCGATGGTAACATACCTAAAAAACCAAGTTCTATTTTTTCTTGAATTTCCAACTTTAGTTTCGCAAGTGTTTGATTTAAAGATTTTTCATCTAATATAAGATTGTCCTTCTTATCTTTTTCACATTGGAACTCGGCAATTGATATACCTAATAAATCTGTAGGCAATTTTACTTTTGAATCTTTTATAATATAAGCTTTTTCTCTACCAATACGTCCTAAAAAAAGCCCATATTCAAAAATAACATTATCGCGTGCTGTTTCATAATCATTTTTTCTACTTAACAAGTGGTCATCTTGAGTGAAAATCATAAAACCAAAGTCAAAAAGACTAGCTTCTTTCATTAATGTTTCTAGAAAATTTTCATTATACTTAAAGATTCCATCCGTCCATAAATAGCAATCATAATCATTAGAGAAAAAATCTTTAATTTTTTCAGCAATACGCAGCCCTTCTGTTGATGAACCTATAAAAATTCTCGCCTTCATATTTATCCATTTATTAAATCATTACCAATTTGATTAAGTTCGTTAATTAACAGCTTTAATTGCTGTGTCTTATAATCGTCCTTAAAAACTTGCTCTTTATCATCTATAGAGTATAAATTTTTTCTGTAATCTTCATCTGTAATTATTCTATTTAATTGAAACCATAGTACAGGTAAAAGTTCTATATATGTCTTATATTTATATCTGTCTGTTTCTATTGCATAGCAAATAGAATTTATTTCAAAACTAGACAAATCTATTTCAACACTGGCATCACACTTTATGGTTTTAAGAAAACGAATCATTTTTTTTAATCTACCATTCACTGATGCATCTTTTTGATTCAATCTATAAATTCTTAAAAATGGATAATCTGCTGGTATTTTTGATTTCTTTTCTTTATCGTAAATTTGGACTCCCCGATAAATTTTATCTTCATTGTTTAAATAGAATTTGGCATTGTTATACCATCCTGCTATTACCACATCTACATCTCTTTTGGGATAGGTTAAAGAAACTTTTATAGATTTTGGTTTGGAAATATCAACATATGAATACTGATTATTAAGATGATATTCACTATTTAAACGCAATGCATGTAAATCGTCAAGTGGATTTCCTTGATAAGAAGGTATTTTTTGAACTTCATTTAATCGATTAACAAGGGTTTGAGAATAAGAATAGGGGTATTGAGCCGCTTCAGATAATATTTTTGAAACACCCCATGAATCATAACCATACGAATTATTACATATTGTTAATAAATCAATATCACTGTATCCCTTGATATGAGTATTAGTCATGACTGAACCTTGAAATTCATAATCTACATTTGAAAGTTTAGATTTCAAATACTCTTTTACTTTATTTCCAGCCTCCATGCTTTTTTGCGTATATTCAGGTTCTACAGCTTGCATAGCTCGCTTAATATATACATCAGCATATTTATATCCTGAATCAACTAACTCATCTGAGAAAGATTTTTCTAATATTAAACCATCGGGATTTTGTCGATGTTTAAGCCTGTCTATAAGTGTTCTATAATCTTTATTCATAAAAGTGTTTTTTGTTTTCTTCTGCAAAAAGTATGCCTTATTAACAATTGGTATAAAAATCTAAATAGAAATATTCAAAGTACAAAATGTCATGCCATTGTGGCAGATACATCAGGTTGGCAACTACTATCAGGCTCAATAGGACTAAATTTTTTTTCAACTTTAGCCATATCACGCATAATAGAGCTATCTAAAACTTTTGCATAATGCTGTGTCATTCTGATATTGGAATGTCCCAAAATCTTAGATACATTTTCCATTGATACATCATTTGCGAGAAAAACTACGGTAGCCGCAGTATGGCGTGCAACATGCGTAGTTAGGCGTTTGGTAATGCCACACAAATCAGCGATTTCCTTAAGATAGGCATTCATGCGCTGGTTACTGATTACGGGTAAAAGCACACCTTTCTTTATACACTCTATATTATCTTCATATTTCCTCAATATCCTTTGAGGAATAGACAAAACAGGAATGTTACACATCTGATTGGTTTTCTGTCGTGCCTTGCGTATCCACAAAGCACCGTTATTGTCTTTTATTAGGTGTTCACGGCTTAACTGTTGTACATCCACGAAAGCAAGTGCGGTGAAGCAGCAAAACACAAAAATGTCCCTTACCTGCTCCAATCGTTTGATAGTAAATTCCTTGTTCATGAGAATATCCAGTTCCTCACGTGAGAGGAACTCTACATTTACTTCCTCCTGCTTGAAGTGGATGCCGTAAAACGGGTCTTTCTTTATCCAGTCGTTAGCCAAAGCAATGCGAACAACCTTTTTCAAGTTCTTCAAATGTTTCAATGCGGAATTGTTTTGGCAATGTTTCTCTGTTTTCAGCCAAAAATCAAAATCACGGATAAACTGCCCGTCAAGTTCTGCTAACATTATATCGTCACGGTGGTAACAACTGCGGATATATTCTTTTAGGCGGTTTATGGAAGTATCAAACTTGGTAACGGTGCTTTCCGTATATTCTTTGCCAATCAGGGTACGACATTTTTCGTTATGCTCCGCATACACTTCCAATAAACTGCGCTGTACCTTGTCCCGTCCGTAGAAACAATCTTTTATTATATCGGCTGTTATCGGTTTGTTATCTATCTCCAGTTCACGGTGTATCTGTAATACTTTGGCACGAACCGTATTAATATAGTGGTTCAGTTCGGTGGCTACACGGTCTTTTCCTTTGGAACATTCCTTTTTCTGATTCCATAAAGCTACGGGAATGCTACGTTTAATCATAACTTCGGTTACTCGTTTGTTTACGGTGATGCGCATACAAATAGGAGCTTCACCGTTTTTCAAGAGTTTCGCTTTCTTGATGATGAACAATACGCTTAGTGTGTTTCTTTTCACTGCTCCCATAATTCTTTGTTTTTTAAGTGGTACAAAATTAGTTTGTTACACTCAAAAACCAGCTACGCAAAAAGCTGACAATCAAAGACAAATGCGTCAATTCGTGGGAGCAAAAATAGCTTTCAAAAAGTCCCACGAATAAGCCACGTGAGAACTGCCTAAAACCACTGTTTTTTGCCGAAGCCGAGAAAAAGAAAAAGCTCTGAAATCCTTGAATTTCAGAGCTTTGCTTTCATTTGCTATTTGCTTTCGCGGTGCGTACGGGACTCGAACCCGTGACCCCATGCGTGACAGGCATGTATTCTAACCAACTGAACTAACGCACCAAATTTTAATTGGATTAACTCATTTATATTTCTCTCTGCTTCTTAGTGAAAGAAGCGGTGCGTACGGGACTCGAACCCGTGACCCCATGCGTGACAGGCATGTATTCTAACCAACTGAACTAACGCACCAGAATTTCAATTTGTCAATTCGCATCTCTCTCGATTGCGGGTGCAAAGGTAGTTGTTTTTTATAAATCTGCAAGCGTTTTGGGAAAAGTTTTTTTTAAGAAAAAACGAGAAAAACGCTTAGTGTCTCATTTTGAGTACTTTTGTAATGAAAAAAAATATTGTTTTTTCTTCTCTTCGGATAGTGACGCTATCCGGTTGTCATAGTGACGCCATCACGATAGGATAGCGTCACTATCCGAAGGTGATAGCGTCACTATCCTAAAGTTTGTCATTCTTTCCATAGGAAATAACTCTCAATATCTTTCTATCTGTAAGAAATCCCCGTTTTTATATCAACTTTCTGCTTGAATAATTCGTAAATTTGCAATAAATCGTTATTTTTGCGGACTAAAATTAGAAAGGTAGCAAATAATTCTGCCTGGAATCGTAAATCAGTAAAAAGAATGATGACAACAGCCAAACTGTTATTGCACTGTCCCGACAAACCGGGAATCCTAGCGGAAGTGACAGACTTTATTACGGTAAACAAAGGAAATATTATCTATTTGGATCAATATGTAGACCATGTAGAGAACATATTCTTCATGCGTATTGAATGGGAATTGAAAGACTTCTTAGTTCCCCAGGAAAAGATTGAAGATTACTTCAGGACACTCTACGGTCAAAAGTATGAAATGGACTTCCGACTTTATTTCTCGGATGTGAAACCGCGTATGGCTATTTTCGTTTCCAAGCTGTCTCATTGTCTTTTCGATATGTTGGCTCGTTACACTGCAGGCGAATGGAATGTGGAGATACCTCTTATTATAAGCAACCACCCCGATTTGCAGCATGTAGCCGAACGTTTCGGTATCCCTTTCTATCTGTTTCCTATTACAAAAGAGACGAAAGAAGAACAGGAACGCAAAGAAATGGAACTGCTTGCCAAACATAAGATTACATTTATCGTACTGGCACGCTATATGCAAGTAATCTCCGAACAGATGATTAATGCTTATCCGAATAAGATAATCAATATCCATCACTCTTTCCTTCCTGCGTTCGTAGGGGCGAAACCTTACCATGCAGCCTTCCAAAGAGGTGTGAAGATTATCGGAGCCACCAGCCATTACGTGACAACAGAGTTGGATGCAGGCCCAATCATCGAACAGGACGTAGTACGCATCACCCATAAAGATGCCATTGAAGACCTGGTAAATAAAGGAAAAGACCTTGAAAAAATCGTTCTTTCCCGTGCGGTACAGAAGCACATTGAACGCAAAGTCTTGGCTTATAAAAATAAAACAGTAATATTCAGCTAATGAAAGTAGCAGTCGTAAAATATAATGCCGGCAATATCCGTTCTGTGGATTATGCTTTGAAGCGGTTGGGGGTGGAAGCGGTGATTACTGCTGATAAAGAAGAACTCCAGTCGGCCGATAAAGTAATCTTCCCCGGAGTGGGAGAGGCGGAAACTACCATGAACCACTTGAAGGCGACAGGACTGGACGAATTGATAAAGAACTTGCGGCAGCCTGTATTCGGAATTTGTCTCGGTATGCAATTAATGTGCCGTTATTCCGAAGAAGGGGGAGTGGACTGTTTTAATATCTTCGATGTAGACGTGAAACGTTTTGTTCCACAGAAACATGAAGATAAAGTACCGCATATGGGTTGGAATACCATCGTAGATACGAATAGCAAACTTTTCGAAGGATTCACCGAAGAAGAATTTGTTTACTTCGTGCACAGTTTCTATGTTCCGACTTGTGAATTTACTGCCGCTACGACTGATTACATTCATCCGTTCAGCGCAGCGTTGCACAAAGATAATTTTTACGCTACCCAGTTCCATCCGGAAAAGAGTGGCAAGACAGGAGAGAAGATTCTGACGAATTTCCTGAACCTATAATAAACTATGTTGCCGTTTATAATAAACTCCACCATAATTTATAATAAACTCGTTCGTAGTTTATAATAAACTTTTCCGGTGGATGAAACGGTGCTGACAAACGAAAGAATTGTATAACCAAATATCTTGAAATACCAAATGATAGAAATTATTCCGGCCATCGATATTATTGACGGAAAGTGCGTACGCCTTTCCCAGGGAGACTACGATAGTAAGAAGGTATACAACGAGAATCCGGTAGAAGTTGCTAGGGAGTTCGAAGCGAACGGCGTTCGCAGACTTCATGTGGTCGACTTGGACGGTGCTGCTTCTCACCATGTAGTCAACTATCGTGTGTTGGAACAAATTGCTACACATACTTCGCTTGTGATAGACTTCGGTGGTGGAGTGAAAAGCGACGAAGACTTAAAGATAGCCTTTGAAAGCGGCGCGCAGATGGTGACAGGCGGTAGCATTGCTGTGAAAGACCCCGCACTGTTTACTCATTGGCTGGAAATATACGGCAGTGAGAAGATTATTCTGGGAGCAGACGTCAAAGACCATAAGATAGCCGTCAACGGTTGGAAGGACGAAAGTACCTGTGAACTATTCCCCTTCCTCGAAGACTATATGACGAAAGGAATACGGAAAGTAATCTGCACGGACATTAGTTGCGACGGAATGTTGAGCGGCCCTTCCATTGATTTATATAAGGAAATGCTTGCCAAATTTCCCGACCTCTATCTGATGGCCAGTGGCGGAGTGAGCAAGATAGATGATATTATCGCCCTGGACGAAGCCGGTATCCCCGGAGTCATCTTTGGCAAAGCGTTGTACGAAGGACATATCACATTGAAAGATTTACGAATCTTTCTGTAAGCCGTCAACCATACAACGGCATCCCCGTTCAAAGCACAAGTTTAAATTGTCAAATAGTAAATAAAATAGGATTGTGTTAGCAAAAAGAATTATCCCTTGTCTTGACATTAAAGACGGGCAAACAGTAAAAGGAACGAACTTCGTTAATTTGCGCCAGGCCGGTGACCCGGTAGAGCTGGGGCGGGCTTATAGTGAACAAGGAGCAGATGAACTTGTTTTCCTCGATATAACTGCAAGCCACGAAGGACGCAAGACCTTTACCGAACTGGTCAAGCGGATTGCGGCAAATATCAACATCCCGTTTACCGTAGGTGGCGGAATCAACGAATTGAGCGATGTAGACCGCCTGCTGAATGCCGGAGCAGATAAGATTTCGATTAACTCTTCCGCTATCCGTAATCCGCAATTGATTGATGAAATCGCCAAGAACTTCGGCTCTCAAGTCTGCGTGCTGGCAGTAGATGCCAAGCAAACAGACCACGGATGGAAATGCTACCTCAACGGTGGTCGCATCGAGACCGATAAAGAACTGATGTCATGGACAAGAGAAGCCCAGGAACGTGGTACAGGTGAAATCCTGTTCACGAGCATGAATCATGACGGCGTAAAGACCGGCTATGCGAACGAAGCCCTTGCTTCACTCGCCGACCAGCTCTCTATTCCAGTCATCGCTTCTGGCGGAGCAGGTTGTAAAGAACACTTCCGCGACGTGTTTTTGCAAGGAAAGGCAGATGCGGCGTTGGCAGCCAGCGTTTTTCATTTCGGAGAAATCAAAATTCCCGATTTAAAATCGTATCTTTGCGGCGAAGGTATTGTAATGCGTAAATAGTAAATTAAGATATTAGATAAAATGGAATTGGATTTCGATAAAATGAACGGACTTGTTCCGGCTATCATACAGGACAACGAAACACGTAAAGTTCTGATGTTGGGCTTCATGAATAAGGAAGCATATGATAAAACGGTAGAAACGGGAAAAGTGACTTTCTTCAGCCGCACCAAGAACCGTTTGTGGATGAAAGGTGAGGAAAGTGGTAACTTCCTTCACGTAGTTTCTATCAAAGCCGATTGCGATAATGATACATTATTGATACAAGTGAATCCGGTAGGGCCGGTATGTCACACAGGTACAGACACTTGCTGGGGCGAGAAGAACGAAGAACCGGTCATGTTCCTGAAAGCATTGCAGGACTTCATCGACAAACGTCACGAAGAAATGCCCGAAGGCTCCTACACAACCAGTCTGTTTAAATCCGGCGTCAATAAGATGGCGCAGAAAGTAGGCGAAGAAGCAGTAGAGACAGTCATCGAAGCAACCAACGGAACAGACGACCGCCTGATTTACGAAGGAGCCGACCTGATTTACCACATGATTGTATTACTCACTTCAAAAGGCTATCGCATCGAAGACCTTGCACGCGAATTGCAGGAAAGACATAGCAGTACCTGGAAGAGACATTGATTCAATTAGAAATTAAAGATTAAAAATAAAAGTCAGCATGGGCGACGAGGCGTTGATACAATATAAGAACGTAGAAATCCATCAACAGGAACTCTGTGTGCTGAATGATGTCAATCTTGAACTGCACAAAGGCGAGTTCGTCTACCTGATAGGAAAAGTAGGCTCCGGTAAAACGAGCCTGCTCAAAACTTTCTATGGCGAACTGGACGTAATGGACGGAGAGGCAGAAGTGCTGGGCTATAATATGCGTTCCATCAAACGCAAGCATATCCCTCAACTTCGCCGGAAATTAGGAATAGTATTTCAAGATTTCCAGTTGCTGACAGACCGCACCGTTTACAACAACCTCGAGTTTGTGCTCCGCGCCACAGGCTGGAAAAACAAACAAGAGATAAAGGAACGTATTGAAGAAGTGCTCGACCTGGTAGGAATGTCCAACAAAGGCTATAAACTGCCCAACGAACTTTCCGGCGGCGAACAGCAACGCATTGTGATTGCACGTGCCGTACTCAACTCCCCGGCTATCATCCTGGCGGATGAACCGACCGGAAACCTGGACGTAGAAACAGGAAAATCCATTGTAGAGTTGCTGCACAATATCTGTGAATCCGGCTCATCCGTAGTGATGACGACCCACAACCTGCAATTGCTGAAAGACTACCCCGGCAGAGTATACCGTTGCGCCGACCATCAGATTGTAGATGTCACCGGCGAATACATGCCCCGTCAGAGAACAATAGAAATAGATTTAAATATAGATAACTAAAACAGTAACGAAAATGAAAGTTTTAAAGTTTGGAGGAACTTCCGTAGGTTCTGCTCAGCGCATGAAGGAAGTAGCCAAATTGATTACCGATGGTGAACAGAAGATTGTTGTCCTTTCAGCTATGTCAGGCACGACAAACACATTGGTGGAAATTTCGGACTATCTGTATAAGAAGAATCCGGAGGGTGCCAACGAGATTATCAATAAGCTGGAATCTAAATATAAACAGCACGTTGATGAACTTTTCGCAACCCAGGAATATAAACAGAAAGGTCTTGAAGTCATCAAGTCTCACTTCGACTACATCCGTTCCTACACGAAAGACCTTTTCACTCTGTTCGAAGAGAAAGTGGTTTTGGCACAGGGCGAGCTCATTTCTACGGCTATGGTAAACTTCTACCTGCAGGAATGTGGCGCGAAGTCCGTATTGCTTCCGGCTTTGGAATTCATGCGTACTGACAAGAACGCAGAGCCGGATCCTGTATATATTAAGGAGAAGTTGCAAGCACAGCTCGACCTCTATCCGGATATGGACATCTACATCACACAAGGTTTCATCTGCCGCAACGCTTACGGTGAGATAGACAACCTGCAACGTGGTGGCAGCGATTACACCGCTTCCCTGATCGGAGCAGCCGTAAACGCTTCCGAAATCCAGATTTGGACAGACATCGACGGTATGCATAACAACGACCCGCGTGTTGTCGACAAGACAGCTCCGGTTCGTCAGCTTCACTTTGAAGAAGCAGCCGAGCTGGCTTACTTCGGTGCAAAAATCTTGCACCCGACTTGCATCCAGCCTGCCAAATACGCCAACATCCCCGTACGCCTGTTGAACACCATGGATCCGGAAGCTCCCGGCACATTGATTTCCAACGATACGGAAAAAGGCAAAATCAAAGCAGTAGCCGCCAAAGAAAACATTACAGCTATCAAAATCAAATCCAGCCGCATGTTACTGGCTCACGGTTTCTTGCGTAAGGTATTCGAAATCTTCGAAAGCTACCAGACTTCCATCGACATGATTTGTACGTCAGAAGTAGGTGTATCCGTTACGATAGACAACACCAAGCATCTGAACGAAATCCTCGATGACTTGAAGAAATACGGAACAGTGACCATTGACAAAGATATGTGTATTATCTGCGTTGTAGGCGACCTGGAGTGGGAAAACGTCGGTTTCGAAGCAAAAGCGCTCGATGCGATGCGCGACATACCGGTGCGAATGATTTCTTTCGGTGGAAGCAACTACAACATCTCCTTCCTCATCAGGGAATGTGACAAGAAGACAGCATTACAGTCGCTGAGCGACATGCTTTTCAACAACAAATAATTCCACAAATAACACGAGCGCTTTTACCAACCTGATAAAAGCGCTCTTTTTTAACTAACTAAACAAGTTTTTCGAATTATGAAAGGAATATTTCCAATCGATAAGTTCCGCACTTTGCAGACCCCTTTCTATTACTACGATACCAAGGTGCTGCGTGATACATTGTCGGCTATCAACCACGAGGTTGCCAAATATCCTAATTATTCAGTGCATTACGCTGTCAAGGCCAATGCCAACCCGAAAGTGCTGACCATCATCCGCGAGAGTGGAATGGGAGCCGACTGTGTGAGCGGCGGAGAAATCCGTGCGGCTATCCGTGCCGGATTCCCTGCAAACAAAGTTGTTTTCGCCGGAGTAGGCAAAGCCGACTGGGAAATCAACCTCGGCTTGGAGTACGGCATCTTCTGCTTCAATGTAGAATCCATCCCCGAACTGGAAGTCATCAACGAGCTGGCTGCCGCACAAAACAAGATAGCCAACGTCGCCTTCCGTATCAACCCCGATGTAGGTGCGCATACTCATGCCAACATCACCACCGGACTGGCTGAAAACAAATTCGGCATCAGCATGCAGGATATGGACAAAGTGATTGACATAGCCCTCGAAATGAAGAATATCAAGTTCATCGGACTCCACTTCCATATCGGTTCGCAGATTCTCGATATGGGTGACTTTGTCGCCCTCTGCAATCGTGTCAACGAACTACAGGATAAACTGGAAGCCCGACGGATTTTAGTGGAACATATCAATGTGGGCGGTGGACTCGGCATTGATTACGGACACCCCAACCGTCAGCCAATCCCGAACTTCAAAGAGTACTTCTCCACCTACGCCGGACAACTGAAACTGCGTCCCTACCAGACACTGCATTTTGAATTAGGACGCGCAGTCGTTGGCCAGTGTGGTACATTGATATCCAAAGTACTGTATGTGAAACAAGGAGCGAAGAAGAAATTCGCCATCCTCGATGCCGGTATGACCGACCTGATCCGCCCCGCCCTCTACCAGGCCTACCATAAAATGGAAAATATAACATCCGAAGAACCGGTAGAAGCCTATGATGTAGTAGGCCCTATCTGCGAATCGTCCGATGTTTTCGGAAAGGCAATAGACCTGAACAAAGTGAAGCGTGGCGACCTGATAGCCCTTCGTTCAGCAGGTGCATACGGTGAAATCATGGCATCCGGCTACAACTGCCGTGAACTGCCGAAAGGCTATACTTCCGATGATTTGGTGTAATTAAAAAATGAGTAGCCACGTCCAAAGTGTGAATGTAATTTAAAAATGCAGAGGACGTGGAACAATTCTTACTGAAATCTTGTTATTTTTGTAATGAGTTCAAAAAGAAACTACATTAACAACTTAATAATAAATACGATTATGATTTCAGAAAAATTACAAAAAGCAATCAATGAACAGATTACAGCCGAAATGTGGTCTGCTAATCTGTATCTGGCAATGTCTTTCTACTTTGAGAGAGAAGGTTTCAGTGGATTTGCGCATTGGATGAAGAAACAATCCCACGAAGAACTGGAGCATGCCTATGCTATGGCCGATTATATCATCAAACGTGGTGGAACCGCAACTGTTGACAAAATAGACGTTGTGCCTAACGGTTGGGGAACTCCGTTGGAAGTGTTTGAACACGTTTACAAACACGAATGCCATGTATCTGCCCTGGTAGATAAATTGGTTGACGTAGCTGCTGCTGAAAAAGATAAGGCAACTCAGGATTTCCTGTGGGGATTCGTTCGCGAGCAAGTAGAAGAAGAAGCTACTGCGCAAGGAATTGTTGATAAGATTAAGAAAGCTGGTGACACCGGAATTTTCTTTGTTGACTCACAACTGGGACAACGTTGATGATAGATTGAGAATATCTTAAAGATATATATAATCAGAGCTGTCGGGAAGTGTTTTCTGACAGCTTTTTTTGTCTTTTCTCCATCGCTCCCAAGTAAATCTCCAATGAGCGGGTGGAAATCTGTATTTCACGGAAAGATACGCCGAGAGAAGCGATAAGCAGAAGCAAAGCCACCCCGAACACATAAGCGGAGAGCAGTTGCAATCCGATATAAATAAAGAACATGCTGACCACACAGAGGAACAGGCTTGCAATTCCCAACCCTTGCATGGTGCGGGTGAGATTCAACCGTTTCCGTAAGTTTTCGATTTGCGCTACGGTGATATCCGTAGGATTCTCCATATAGCGGTCACGCAGTTGGCGTACGAGCTGTGCATACGATAAAAAACGATTGGTGTAAGCCAGTAAAATCAGAGAAACTGCCGAGAAAAGCAGGGCAGGAGTAGTGAGAGTCAGTTCTTCCATTTTCTTATAGTCAAATAGCGGTCTAAAATCTGTTTTATAAAAAGAATTTCTAGGCACGGATTACACGGATTTCACGGATTATATGTTTTAGAATGATTCTTGTCATAAAAAGACCATGCATGAGAACCGTGAAATCCGTGTAATCCGTGCCTGGAAAATATATCCCGCAAGGAAACCTTGCTCCGGCGCTATGCCGGTTTAAGTACGCCAAGCTCTTTACCTACTTTGATAAAGGCGGCTATACACTTGTCGAGATGTTCCTTCTCATGTCCTGCGGAAATCTGTACACGGATACGAGCCTGGTCTTTCGGAACTACCGGATAATAGAATCCCGTCACATAAATACCCTCTTCCTGCATACGTGCAGCATAAATCTGCGACAACTTCGCGTCATACAGCATCACGGCACAGATAGCACTTTGAGTCGGCTTGATGTCAAATCCGGCAGCCGTCATCTTGTCACGGAAATAATTTACATTCTCCACGAGCTTGTCATGCAACGCATTGCTCTCCTTCAGCATCTTGAATACCTCAAGACTTGCACCGATAATGCCCGGTGCCAATGAATTGGAGAACAAATACGGGCGGCTACGTTGACGCAGCAAATCAATAATCTCCTTACGTCCCGTCGTAAATCCACCCAGCGCACCGCCGAAAGCCTTGCCCAGCGTACCGGTATAAATATCCACACGTCCGTGCGTCTTATATAATTCGCTTACTCCATGCCCCGTAGCACCCACCACGCCGGCAGAGTGAGACTCGTCTACCATAACCAGCGCGTCATACTTCTCGGCGAGGTCGCAAATCTGATCCATCGGAGCTACATTGCCATCCATAGAGAACACACCGTCGGTAACGACAATGCGGAAACGTTGTGCCTGCGCTTCTTGCAGACATCTTTCCAAATCCTTCATGTCGGCATTGGCATACCGATAACGTTTCGCCTTGCACAGACGGACACCGTCAATAATAGAAGCATGATTCAGAGAATCCGAGATGATAGCGTCCTCGTCAGTGAAAAGCGGTTCGAATACACCGCCGTTCGCGTCGAAACAGGCAGCATACAAGATTGTATCTTCTGTCTGAAAATAATCAGAGATAGCAGCTTCCAGTTCCTTGTGTATATCTTGTGTTCCGCAGATGAAGCGAACGGACGACATACCGTATCCGCGTCGGTTCATCATTTCCTGTGACGCCTTAATCAGTCGTGGGTGATTGGACAGTCCCAGATAGTTGTTAGCGCAGAAGTTCAGCACTTCCTTGCCTTTAACAGTGATGGCAGCTTGCTGCGCACTTTCGATCAGTCGTTCTTCTTTGTAAAGCCCGGCTTCCTTGATTTCAGCCAATGTCTGGCTGAGGAATTCTTTCATTTTACCGTACATAGTGTTTGAGTAATTAAGTTCGATTACAAAGGACACAATTTTTCTTGGAATAACCATATCTTTTTGATTAAAATCTGAAAAAAAAGTGCTTACTTTGTGCGCTATTTAGCTTACTAACTTAAGTACGAAGAAAAAATGAAACACATTTTGATTATTGGAGCCACCGGACAGATAGGCTCCGAACTAACGATGGAGCTACGTAAACGTTACGGAAATGCAAATGTAGTAGCTGGTTACATCCCGGGTGCAGAACCTAAAGGAGAGTTGAAAGAATCCGGGCCGTCAGCTATTGCGGACGTGACGGATGCAGAAGCGATTGCTTCTGTGGTAAAGGAGTATCAGATTGATACGATTTATAATCTTGCCGCCCTGCTTTCGGTTGTGGCGGAGTCGAAGCCCAAACTGGCATGGAAAATCGGCATCGACGGATTATGGAATGTACTGGAAGTGGCGCGCGAACAAGGCTGCGCGGTATTCACCCCCAGTTCTATCGGTTCTTTCGGCGCGACTACGCCGCATACACAAACACCGCAGGATACTATCCAGCGTCCTCGTACCATGTATGGAGTCACAAAAGTAACTACAGAGTTGCTGAGTGACTACTATTTTAACAAATACGGTGTCGATACCCGTGCTGTCCGTTTCCCGGGCATTATCTCGAACGTGACACCCCCGGGTGGCGGAACTACCGACTATGCTGTCGACATTTATTATTCGGCAGTGAAAGGAGAAAAATTCGTGTGCCCCATCAAACAAGGCACCTTGATGGATATGATGTATATGCCGGACGCGCTGAACGCAGCCATTACGCTGATGGAAGCCGACCCGACCAAACTGATACACCGCAATGCTTTCAATATCGCCTCTATGAGTTTCGACCCGGAGACGATTTATCAGGAAATCAAGAAGCATATGCCGCAGTTCGAGATGGTTTATGACGTAGACCCCTTGAAGCAGCGCATAGCCGACAGTTGGCCTGATAGCCTGGACGATACCTGTGCCCGCCAGGAGTGGGGGTGGAAGCCGGCCTACAATTTGGAAAGCATGACGGTGGATATGCTTGAAAAGTTAAGAGAGAAATTGAAATAATGAAAAAACTAATTGCAGGGGTCATATTGCTCTGCATGTTGGGCTCTTGTGGTAACAAGAAAACCAAGATTGACCCCTTCGCATCTATTACCCAAGAAGTGGATTCAATCCGCCAACAGGCGGATTCTATCCATGGAGATGAATTGCCGGAAGAGCCGCAGCCTATACAGGCTGACGAATCTTTCGACGATTTCATCTACAATTTTGCTTCCGATGATGCTTTGCAGCGTCAACGTGTGAAATTTCCTTTGCCCTACTACAAAGGAGATGAAAAGTCGAATATCGACGAAAAGCATTGGAAGCATGACGACTTGTTTACCAAGCAGCATTATTATACGCTCCTGTTTGATAAAGAAGAAGACATGGATTTGGTAGGAGACACCTCACTCACATCCGTACAGGTAGAATGGATATTCGTCAAGACCCGGATGATGAAGCGGTATTATTTTGAGCGTATCAAAGGAGCATGGATACTGGAAGCAATCAATCTGCGCCCTATCGGGAAGAGTGACAACGAGAATTTTGTAGAGTTCTTCGGTCGTTTTGCCACTGATAGCGTTTTTCAAAGTCAGCGCGTGCGTGAGCCATTGGCTTTTGTCACCAGTGACCCGGACGATGACTTCTCCATCCTGGAGACAAGTCTCGACCTCAACCAGTGGTTTGCCTTCAAACCCGAACTTCCTTCCGAACGCCTTTCCAATATTAACTACGGACAACGGAATGACGACAATTCCACAACAAAAATCCTGGCATTGAAAGGTATTGGCAACGGTTTCTCCAACATTCTTTATTTCTGCCGGAAAGCCGGAGAATGGGAACTGTGTAAGTTTGAAGATACAAGTATATAACCCTAAAACAGTATAGATGATGTACTCTCTTTTGTCTTACAATACATTCGGCATTGATGTCAGTGCCGCCCGTTTTTTAGAATATGCTTCAGTAGAAGAACTGCAACAACTGATTGCGCAAGGTGCCGTTACGACACCTTTTTTGCATATAGGCGGCGGCAGTAACCTTCTGTTTACCAAAGACTATGACGGACTGATACTTCATTCGCGCATCGAAGGAATCGAAGTGACGGAAGAAGATGCGTGCTCCGTATCCGTGCGGGTAGGCGCAGGCGTTGTATGGGATGACTTTGTGGCATACTGCGTGGAACGCGGATGGTACGGAGCCGAAAATCTCTCCCTGATTCCCGGTGAAGTGGGAGCGAGTGCCGTACAGAACATCGGAGCCTATGGCGTCGAAGTGAAAGACATCATAACCGCCGTGGAGACAGTGAACATTCAGGGCGAAAAACGTGTTTACTCCGTAGAAGAATGTGAATATGCCTATCGCGACAGCCTCTTTAAACGTCCGGAGAATAAGTCGGTCTTTGTCACCCACGTACGTTTCCGGCTTAGCAAAGAAGCGCATTACACACTGGACTACGGAACCATCCGCCAGGAACTTGACAAATACCCTGAACTGACGTTGCCGGTAGTCCGGAAAGTAATCATTGATATCCGCGAAAGCAAGTTGCCCGACCCGAAAGTCATGGGAAATGCCGGCAGCTTCTTTATGAACCCCATCGTCCCTAAAGAAAAACTGGCAGACCTGCAACGGGAATATCCCCGGATACCCTATTACGAACTGGCTGACGGACGGGTGAAAATCCCTGCGGGATGGATGATAGACCAGTGTGGCTGGAAAGGAAAATCCCTGGGGCCTGCGGCTGTGCACGATAAACAAGCCCTCGTGCTGGTCAACAAAGGCGGGGCGAAGGGGAGTGATATAATAGCACTTTCGGACGCGGTACGGGCTTCCGTCCGCGAGAAGTTCGGCATAGACATTCATCCTGAAGTAAATTTTGTAGGATAACGAGAAATGAAAGTAAGAATCATAGGAAGCGGAACATCGACGGGAGTGCCCCAAATCGGCTGCACATGCGCAGTCTGTACTTCTGCCGATCCGAAAGATAACCGCCTGCGTGCATCCGCCATCGTGGAAACGGACGACGCACGGATACTGATAGACTGCGGCCCCGATTTCCGGGAACAAGTATTGCATCTCCCTTACGAGCGGATAGACGGCGTGCTCATAACGCATGAACACTACGACCACGTCGGCGGGCTGGACGATTTGCGCCCTTTCTGCCGTTTCGGTTCCGTGCCCATCTATGCCGAGGAATATGTGGCGAAAGCATTGCGCCTGCGCATGCCCTACTGTTTCGTAGACCATCGTTACCCCGGCGTGCCCGACATCCCTTTGCAGGAAATTGAACCGGGGCAGCGCTTTTCCATTAACCATACGGAAATACTTCCCCTGCGTGTGATGCACGGCCGGCTGCCGATTCTGGGCTACCGCATCGGACAACTCGGCTATATCACCGACATGTTGACCATGCCCGAAGAATCTTTTGAACAATTAGCGGGAATAGATGTTTTGATAGTGAATGCACTTCGGATTGCCCCGCATCCTACCCACCAGAATTTGGAAGAGGCGTTGGCAGTGGCGCGGCGTATTCAGGCAAAGGAAACTTACTTCATACATATGAGCCATGATATGGGCTTGCATGCCGAGGTTGAACGGAAACTACCGGACAATATTCACCTGGCATTTGACGGAATGGAAATCCATCTCTGATTGTCGGTGAAATTTTTAGCAAAAGTTTTGTTTCCTTTGTAGAAATTATTATTTTTGCACCTAACCGATAAACAGCGGATATTATGAAACTTCGTACGATAGTGAAAATAGCGGTCACTTCTTCTGTTGTACTTTTGTGCGCAGGTTTCGCCTTATACTCTTTTTTCCGGTTGTCGGCCGCCGAAGGACAGAAAGATTTCAATCTTTACGAGTTGGTTCCGACCACCGCTTCCGCGGTATTTGCCACCGATGACGTGCTCGGATTTGTCACCGAAATAGACGGCCTGACTTGTAGCAAGAATCAGCAATATCTGCATGTATCCAAACTTTTTTCTTATCTGAAGCAGACCCTCTATGCGCTTTCGGAAGACAGTCCGCACGGATTAAGCCGGCAAATGAATCAAATGCTGATTAGCTTCCACGAGCCGGATAATGAACGCAATCAGGTACTTTATTGTCGGTTGGGCGCAGGAGACAGGGAGTTAATCGACAGATTTGTGCAGAAATATATCTCATCGCTCTACCCGCCGAAAAGCTTCGACTATAAAGGAGAGGAAATAATGATTTACCCTATGTCCGACGGTGATTTCCTCGCCTGCTACCTGACACCCGATTTCATGGCATTGAGTTTCCAGAAGAAACTGGTGGAAGACGTCATTGATGCCTATAAGAAAGGGGATTCACTGGCGGATGATTCTACTTTCACCGAAGTGCGCGCGCCGAAGAAAAGTACGGCTGCCGCCACCATCTATACCCGTGTGAACGGGATGATCGGATGGACGGAGTTCGATATGAAGATGAAAGACGACTTTGTCTATTTCACGGGAATCAGCCACGACGCAGATACCTGCTTCACCTTTATCAACCTGCTCCGCCAACAAGAATCCGTGCAGGGATTTCCCGGCGAAGTGCTGCCCTCTACCGCATTCTATTTCAGTAAGCAAAGCATAACCGACTGGAACTCCTTGCTCTCTTACAGCGATTTGCAAGGGTACGCAACCGCGGGACGTACTGCTGAAATGCAAAACAGGGACAGGGAATTATCACATTATCTGATGGAGAATACCGGGCACGATTTGGTTGCCTGCCTGTTTCAGCGGGAAGATACCTTGCAAGAAGATGCGGCAGCAGTGTTGAGCTTGTCCGTACTGGACGTGACGGAAGCTGAACGGATGCTGCGCTCGTTGGTCAATACCGCTCCTGCCGAAGAAGGGGTTAGAAAACCCCGTATAACTTTTTGTTATACCGCCAATAAGGCTTACCCTGTCTATCGGCTCCCTCAAACAACGTTGTTTACGCAACTAACCAGTTTTGTGGAACCGGCATCCCATATGTATGCCGCTTTCTATGGTGGGCGTCTGCTACTCGCTCCCGATGAAGACAGTCTGTCCCGTTACATCCGCCAGTTGGACAAAGGCGAAGTGCTCGATGGAGCAATCGCCTATCGGGCAGGAATGGATAGTATGTCCGATTCTTATCATTTTATGTTGATGGCGGACTTCGACCATCTGTTCCATCAAGCGGAAAAACAAGTCAGTTTCGTGCCGGATTTCTTCTTGCGCAACTCCGGATTTTTTCGCAATTTTATACTTTTTGCCCAGTTCACCTATGCTGATGGAGTAGTTTATCCTAACATCGTTTTGCGGTATAAAACGGAGTAAAGCCCTGCTTGGAAATCTCATTTGAAAACCTGTTTTTCTATGTGGGAAAAAGAGCTTCCGAATAAGATTTTCCGGATTTGAGCAGTGGAAAATCCTATGGAAAACCTACGGGAAAATAACAGAAAACCTACCCGAAAACCTAGTTGGAAAATATCGCCCTTTTTTCGAAAACTAAAACTTCTGAAACGCCTTCTGGCAGGGCGTAAAAACCGAACCATAACCGAACCATAACCCAAGAGAAGAGAATAGAAGAGAATAGAATATAAAAAATAGAAATAGAAAGAAAGAGAAAAAGCTGTTGCTGTTGCCGGTGAAATTTTGAGGAAGGGAGAATTGCCCTGGCTGATGTTGCTTCGTTTCTTCCGTAACCCGTGGGAGAATTTTCCCCGCCCCGCAGCAGACTGTTGCTCATCCCCGGAATGAAGTGTGTTCAGCCCACGGCGGAATCTTTACAAAGTGCGGGCATAAAAAAAACTCCCGGCAAGAACATTCTCACCGGGAGTTTTTTTATCTGTATCGTCAAGCGGAATACTTTCGGCTTAGAACGGCAGGTCGTCTTTAGCGTCACCCGGAGTGAAGTCCGGAGTAGCCGACGGAGCCGGTGGAGGAACGGGAGCACCCGGAGCCATCGGAGCACCTGCGCCGACACGCTCAACTTTCCATGCACGGATACTGTTGAACCAGCGGTCTTGCCACTGGCGGGCGTCAACGTCGAATGATACGGTCAGTTCTTCACCCATCTGAATGTTAAACTGTTCGATTTTGTCCGCGCCGAATACGTCGAAACACATTTTGCGCGGGTATTGGTCGTGATTTTCGATAACGAACTCTTGTGATTTCCACTCATTGCCGCTAGTCTTTGAAACTCCACCTCTCGGAGGGAGTATAGCGATGATTTTTCCTGTAAATTCCATTGCGATTAATTTAAATTCTGCGGCGAAGTTACGATTTTTTGGGAATATCCCTCACACAAACTCAGTTTTTCTTTTGTTTTGTTGGGTAGCACGAATCTTTTTTCGTAACTTTGTGCGATAGAACATTTAAAACTTAAATACACGAAAATATATGAAATTTATCGTTTCAAGTACTGCTCTTTCCAGCCATTTACAGGCCATCAGCCGTGTGATTAATTCAAAAAATGCGCTGCCGATTCTCGATTGTTTCCTCTTCGAACTGGAAGACGGAACATTGTCTGTGACCGTATCTGACAGCGAAACGACGATGGTGACTACCGTTGAAGTGAATGGCGATACAAACGGGCGTTTTGCCGTAGTAGCGAAAACATTGCTTGATGCACTGAAGGAGATTCCGGAACAACCGTTGACATTTGACATCAATCCGGATAATTACGAAATCACAGTGCAGTACCAAAACGGAAAATACAGCCTGATGGGACAGAATGCGGATGAATTCCCGCAGTCGGCTACACTGGGTGACAACGCAGTCCGCGTGGAAATGGCGGCTGAAGTATTGCTGGGTGGTATCAACCGCTCCGTATTCGCCACTGCCGACGACGAACTCCGCCCCGTGATGAACGGTATTTATTTTGATATTACAACAGAAGACATCACAATGGTGGCTTCGGACGGTCATAAACTGGTACGTTGCAAGACGTTAGCCGCCAAAGGCAACGAGCGCGCAGCCTTCATCCTTCCGAAGAAACCGGCTACCTTGCTCAAGAACCTTCTGCCGAAAGAACAGGGAACTGTGACTGTCGAATTTGACGAACGCAACGCTGTATTCATGCTTGAGAAATACCGCATGGTGTGCCGTCTCATCGAAGGACGTTATCCGAACTACAACTCGGTAATTCCTCAGAACAACCCTCACAAGGTAACCGTAGACCGCCAGCAGTTGGTAGGTGCTTTGCGCCGTGTGTCCATCTTCTCGTCACAAGCGAGCAGTTTGATTAAACTCCGTGTGCAGGATAATCAGATTGTGATTTCCGCGCAGGACATCGACTTCTCCACTTCTGCCGAAGAAACACAGGTATGCCAGTATGCAGGTGCTCCAATGAGCATCGGCTTCAAGTCTACTTTCCTTATCGACATTCTGAACAATATCTCGGCCGACGAAGTGGTTATCGAACTGGCCGACCCGTCACGTGCCGGAGTTATCATCCCTGTGGAACAGGAAGAGAACGAAGACCTGTTGATGCTGCTGATGCCGATGATGCTGAACGATTAATGCTAATTCACCACAGAGGACGCAGAGGACACAGAGGATAAATTTGAATATTTATTATTAAATAACCCTCTGTGTCCTCTGCGTCCTCTGTGGTGGCCCAATAAAATAACAAGAAATGAAATTAAACCTGAAAAACCCCATCGTCTTTTTCGATCTTGAGACGACCGGAACCAATATCAACACAGACCGGATTGTTGAAATCTGCTATTTGAAAGTTTACCCGAACGGGAATGAGGAAGCAAAAACCTTGCGTATCAACCCCGAAATGCATATCCCCGAAGCATCCTCTGAAGTACATGGCATTTATGATGCCGACGTGGCGGATTGTCCTACTTTCAAGGAAGTGGCAAAGAACATCGCCCGTGACATCGAAGGCTGCGACCTGGCAGGATTCAATTCCAACCGTTTCGATATTCCGGTGCTGGCGGAAGAATTTCTACGTGCCGGCGTAGACATCGACATGACGAAGCGCAAATTTGTAGACGTACAGGTGATTTTCCACAAAATGGAACAACGCACTCTGTCTGCCGCCTACAAGTTCTATTGCGACAAGAACCTGGAAGATGCCCATACCGCGGAAGCGGACACACGGGCTACCTACGAGGTGCTGAAAGCACAGCTCGACCGCTATTCCGACCTTCAGAACGATATTGCGTTCCTGGCGGACTATTCCAGTTACAACAAGAATGTAGACTTTGCCGGACGCATGGTGTATGACGACAATGGGGTGGAAGTGTTTAACTTCGGAAAGTACAAAGGAATGTCTGTAGCCGAGGTTCTGAAGAAAGACCCCGGATATTACAGTTGGATTTTGAACAGTGACTTCACGCTGAATACGAAGGCGACATTGACAAAAATCCGTCTGCGTGAAATGAGTAATTTGATTACAAAATAATGCTAAAAGGAAAAAAGATAATTCTTGGAATTACCGGCAGTATTGCCGCGTACAAGGCTTGCTACATCATCCGCGGACTCATTAAGCAAGGAGCGGAAGTACAGGTCGTAATTACTCCGGCGGGAAAAGAATTTATTACTCCCATCACTCTTTCGGCTCTGACCAGCAAACCGGTCATCAGTGAGTTCTTTGCCCAGCGCGACGGAACGTGGAACAGCCACGTAGACCTCGGCTTGTGGGCGGATGCCATGCTGATTGCGCCGGCCACCGCCTCTACCATCGGCAAGATGGCAAACGGGATAGCCGACAATATGCTGATAACGACTTATCTTTCGGCCAAAGCTCCGGTGTTTGTAGCTCCGGCGATGGATCTCGATATGTATGCCCATCCTTCCACACAGAAGAATTTGGATATACTCCGCTCGTTCGGTAATCATATCATCGAACCGGGGACGGGAGAACTTGCCAGCCATCTGGTAGGGAAGGGGCGCATGGAAGAACCGGAAGCGATTATCCGTGCCCTGGATGAATTCTTTTCGGCAAGCGACGAACTGCAAGGAAAGAAAATCGTGATAACGGCCGGCCCGACTTACGAAAAGATAGACCCTGTCCGTTTCATCGGCAATTATTCTTCGGGAAAGATGGGATTTGCCCTGGCGGAAGAATGTGCCCGCCGTGGTGCGGAAGTGACGCTGATAGCAGGCCCTGTGCAACTGGAAGCAAAACATTCCCGTATCCGCCGTGTCGATGTGGAATCGGCGGAAGAAATGCATGCGGCTTCGCAAGCCTGCTTCTCCGATGCCGACGCTGCTATCCTCTGCGCGGCAGTCGCCGACTACCGTCCGGAAAAGGTAGCCGACAGGAAGATTAAACGGGAGAAGGAAGAAGAACTGGCCCTGCGTCTCCGGGCAACGAAAGATATCGCGGCCAGTTTGGGAGCTACGAAAAGAAAAGGCCAGTTGTTGGTAGGCTTTGCCCTCGAAACGAATAACGAACAGCAGAATGCCGAAGGAAAGCTCGAACGCAAGAACTTCGACTTTATCGTGCTCAATTCGCTGAATGACGCAGGAGCAGGCTTCCGTCACGATACAAACAAAATCAGCATCATCGACCGGAAAGGTCGCACGGACTATCCGCTGAAACCGAAAACGGAAGTGGCGCAAGACATTATCGACCGTTTGGTAGCGGTTATGTCGTCCAATTCTTAATATTTAATTCTTAAATTTAAAGAAAGGTGTTACGTTCACTATACATTCAGAATTACGCGTTGATAGAGAAACTGGATATTAGTTTCGACAAAGGTTTTTCCGTTATAACAGGTGAAACGGGAGCCGGAAAATCAATCATTCTTGGAGCCATCGGTCTGCTGTTGGGACAGCGTGCCGATGTGAAGGCGATTCGCCGTGGAGCTTCTAAATGTATAATAGAAGCTCGTTTTGATATATCGGGCTATGGCATGCGCCCATTTTTTGAGGACAACGAACTGGAATATGACGAGGAGTGCATCCTGCGCCGTGAAGTGCAGGCATCCGGTAAGAGCCGGGCATTTATCAACGATACTCCCGCTTCGCTGTCGCAGGTGAAGGAGCTTGGCGAACTGTTGATTGATGTACATTCACAACATCAGAACCTGTTGCTCAATAAAGAAGGTTTCCAGTTGAACGTGCTCGATATCCTGGCACATAATGACGCCGCATTGGAAAAGTACCATGCCCGTTATGCAGAGTGGAAGCAGGCCGAGCGCGAACTGGCGGAGTTGATGGCATTGGCGGAGAAAAGCCGTTCCGATGAAGATTACATCCGTTTCCAACTGGAACAGCTCGAAGAAGCCCACCTTTCCGAAGGTGAGCAGGAAGAGTTGGAGCAGGAAGCTGAAATGTTGAGCCATGCGGAAGAAATCAAGGCGGGACTCTATCGGGTGGAACAATCCTTTTTCTCGGACGAAGGGGGCTTGCTTTCATCCCTGAAAGATAGCCTGAACACGCTGAACAGCTTGCAAAGAGTCTATCAACCCGCCAAGGAACTTACCGAACGCATGGAAAGCGCCTATATCGAATTGAAAGATATTTCGCACGAAGTTTCTTCGCAAAGTGACTCCGTAGAGTTCAATCCCGTGCGTCTCGAAGAAGTGAACGAGCGGTTGAACCTGATTTATTCCCTTCAACAGAAACACCATGTGCAGACGCTTGACGAGTTGATAGCGTTGACGGAAGAATACCGTCGCAAGCTGTCCGACATCACTTCTTACGATGAACGTATCGCCGAACTGACCGCCCGCAAGGATGAACAATATGCGAAAGTAAAACAACAGGCCGAACTGCTCACGAAAGCCCGTACAAAGGCTGCCCGTGAAGTGGAAAAGCAATTGGCCGCCCGACTGATTCCGCTCGGAATGCCGAACGTTCGTTTCCAGGTGGAAATGGGACTCAGGAAAGAACCGGGCTTGCAGGGAGAAGATACGGTCAGCTTCCTGTTCTCCGCCAATAAGAACGGTATGTTGCAGAATATCTCTTCCGTAGCTTCCGGTGGTGAGATAGCCCGCGTCATGCTTTCCATCAAAGCCATGATTGCCGGAGCCGTGAAGTTGCCGACTATCGTATTTGATGAGATAGACACGGGAGTATCCGGCGAAATAGCCGACCGCATGGCGGATATGATGAAGGAGATGGGCGAGCAGAACCGCCAGGTTATCAGCATCACCCACCTGCCGCAGATTGCCGCCCGTGGATGCGCGCATTATAAGGTATATAAGAAAGACAGTGATACGGAAACCAACAGCCATATCCGCCGTCTCACCGACGCGGAGAGGGTAGAGGAAATCGCTCATATGCTGAGTGGCGCCACACTGACCGAAGCAGCCCTTAGCAACGCCAAAGCTCTGTTAAATAGTAATTAGCGATTAGTAACCGACAAATAGTAACTGGTAAATAGAAAATAGTAAATAACCGCGATGATAGATAAAAGTGAAATGATTTTCGGCGTTCGTGCCGTGATAGAAGCCATTCAGGCTGGAAAAGAGATTGATAAAATCCTTGTGAAGAAAGACATTCAGAGTGAACTTTCCAAAGAGCTGTTTGCGGCTTTGAATGGTCTGCTGATTCCTGTTCAGCGTGTTCCGGTAGAGCGTATCGACCGCATCACCCGCAAGAATCATCAGGGTGTGATTGCCTTCATTTCTTCTGTGACCTATCAGAAGACGGAAGATATGGTTCCTTTCTTGTTTGAGCAGGGGAAGAATCCGTTTTTTGTGATGCTGGACGGGATAACCGATGTGCGCAATTTCGGCGCGATTGCCCGTACTTGCGAATGTGCCGGTGTGGACGCGGTGATTATTCCCGCCCGTAACAGCGTGTCGGTGAACGCCGATGCCGTGAAAACTTCGGCAGGAGCCTTGCATACGCTTCCCGTATGCCGCGAACAGAGTCTGCGCACGACGCTGAAATTCCTGAAAGATAGCGGTTTCCGCATCGTGGCTGCTACCGAAAAAGGGGATTATGACTATACGAAAGCCGATTATACAGGGCCGTTGTGCGTCATTATGGGTGCGGAAGATACGGGTGTGTCTTATGATAACCTGGCACTCTGCGACGAATGGGTGAAGATACCGATGTTGGGAACCATCGAATCCCTCAATGTGTCTGTTGCCGCCGGTATCCTGATTTACGAAGGTGTGAAACAAAGAAACAATGAGTGATATGAAGAAGATTTTAATCCTACCTTTACTGCTCATCTTCCTTGCACAAGGAAGCATGGCACAAACCCCTAAATGGGTAGAGAAGGCGAAACGCGCTGTCTTCTCGGTGGTGACTTATGACAAAAACGACAAAATGCTGAATACCGGAAACGGATTTTTTGTATCCGAAGACGGGTTGGCGTTGTCCGACTATTCTCTCTTTAAAGGTGCCGAACGTGCGGTGGTTATCACGGCTGAAGGCAAACAAATGCCTGTCAGCACGATATTGGGAGCGAATGATATGTATGATGTTATCAAGTTCCGTGTAGCTATTACTGAAAAGAAGGTGCCTGCGTTGGTTGTGGCGAATACTGCTCCGGCAGTGGGAGCCGACGCGTGGATGCTTCCTTATTCTACACAGAAAAGTATTGCTTGTGTATCGGGTAAAGTGAAAGAGGTTTCCAAAGTGGCGGGCGAATATCATTACTATACGTTGAGCATGCAGATGAAAGACAAGATGGTGAGCTGTCCGGTGATGAACGTGGATGGCCAGGTGTTCGGTATTGCACAGAAATCATCCGGCCTTGACACGGTGACTACTTGCTATGCCGCAGGAGCTGCCTTTGCCATGTCACAGAAGATTAGCGCCCTTTCTTTGGGAGATGCGGCACTGAAAAGCATAGGTATCCGCAAAGGTCTGCCCGAAACGGAAGACCAGGCGTTGGTATATCTGTTCATGGCTTCTTCAAGTCTGTCGGAAGAAGATTACGGAAAGCTGCTGGATGATTTTATCCGTCAGTTCCCGATGAATGCGGATGGTTATCTTCGCCGTGCGAATTATTACGTAGCTAAGGGCAAGGACGACCAGTCTTGGTTTGATAAGGCCGTTGCCGACTTTAATCAGGCGTTGAAAGTAGCTCAGAAGAAAGATGATGTATATTATAATATAGGTAAGCTGATGTACGCTTACCAACTGTCGAAACCGGAGAAACCGTATAAGGACTGGTCATATGACACTGCTTTGAAGAATGTACGTCAGGCCATCACTATCGACCCGCTGCCTGTTTATGTCCAATTGGAAGGTGATATCTTATTTGCCCAACAGGATTATGCCGGAGCTTTGGCTGCTTACGAGAAAGTAAATGCCAGCAATATCGCTTCTCCCGGTACGTTCTTCAGCGCTGCCAAAACAAAAGAGTTGATGAAAGCCGACCCGAAAGAAGTCCTGGTGCTGTTGGATAGTTGTATCGCCCGTTGTCCACAACCCATTACGGCGGACTTCGCTCCTTATCTGCTGGAACGTGCACAAATGAATATGAACGCCGACCAGCCACGAAACGCTATGTTCGACTACGACGCTTATTTTAAAGCTGTCAACGGCCAGGTGAACGATGTATTCTATTATTATCGTGAACAGGCTGCCTTGAAAGCACGCCAGTATCAACGTGCATTGGACGATATTGCCAAAGCTGTCGAACTGAATCCCACAGACTTGACTTATCAGGCTGAAAATGCTGTCGTCAATCTGCGTGTAGGACGTTATGAGGAAGCTATTCAAACTCTGAATAATATCCTGAAAACAGACCCGAAATATGGCGAAGCCTACCGTTTGCTGGGACTCTGCCAGATACAGTTGAAAAAGACGGACGAGGCTTGCGGAAACTTCAAGAAAGCTAAAGAATTGGGTGATCCGAACGTGGATGAGCTGATTAAGAAATACTGCAAGTAAAAAGGTAATGGCGCCTGATGTTTAAAGATAATAATGGCGTTTAAAGATAAACTCAGTATCTAAAATAAAACCCCTGCCAACTTTAAAGTTAGCGGGGGTTTCTTTTTTGGGGACGTTAAATAAAAAAACTCTCTCTCTTTTTTGTTTTTTCCCCCACTTGTTAAGCTCAGGTTTTAGGTCTTATGATATAGGTCTGATTATCTTTTTTATTTCTTGGCTTTATAGGGTAAATGCGGAGATTCTCGGAATACTGCATCGCCGTTCTTATTTTTTTAGAAAATATTCGAAAATCAGTTGAAAACAGTGAGTAATTCTGAAATGGCAACTTATTTTATCTATAATCTTATTATATTCCGTCCGTCATTTGATGACTAACTAGATAAGTAATTATTTATTTATGAAGAAAAAGCAATTTACTAATTGTGCAAACGAATATATAGATCGTTTGCGAAGGGAGGGTCGTTATTCAACGGCTCATGTGTATAAACATGCTATCCGTTCCTTTACGAAATTTTGCGGAAGTCAATTCATCGCTTTCAGTAGGGTGAATCGCGATACGTTGAAGGCGTATAGCAACTATTTGGCGGCTTCTCATCTGAAGCCTAATACGATTTCTACGTATATGCGTATGTTGCGTTGTATCTACAATCGGGGAGTCGATAGTCGGCAAGCTCCTTATGTGTACGGTCTGTTCCGGGATGTCTTTACGGGTGTCGATACCCGTCAGAAGAGGGCGCTTCCGATACGTGAACTTCACGTCTTGCTCAACGAAGATCCGAAGACGGAGAAACTGCGACGCACACAAGCTGTTGCCAGTCTGTTGTTCCAGTTTTGCGGTATGCCGTTTGTAGACTTTGCCCATTTGGAGAAATCTAACGTCGAGCAGGGACTTTTGAAGTACAACCGTATGAAGACCGGTACGCCCATGAGTCTCGAGATTCTGGATTCGGCACAGGATGCCATTGCCCGTTTGTGTAACGGATATAATGAGGAGCATCCCGATAATCGTCCCAACTATCTTTTCCGAATATTGAGCGGAGAGTATAAGAGGACGGATGAAAAGGCATACCGCGAGTATCAGACGGCTTTGAGACGGTTTAATAATGACTTGAAGTGCCTGTCAAGACAGTTGCGGATACGCTCGTCCATCACTTCTTATACACTCCGGCATTCATGGGCTACTACTGCGAAATACAGGGGAGTTCCTATCGAGATGATAAGCGAATCGCTGGGACATAAATCAATCAAGACAACACAGATCTATTTAAAAGGCTTTGAATTAGAAGAAAGAACAAAAGTAAATAAAATGAATTATTCTTACGTGAAGAGTTTTAGAATGCTCTGAATAATTCAACTAAAGTATTAGGGTTTAGGGATTTAGTGAATCTGTTACTTCTTAGGTAACGGATTTTTATTTGCTACAAAGATAGAGAAAAATAATAATAGGAAACAAGCAATAAACTTCTTTTTTTCCTTTTTCTTTCAAATATACCCACATAAAGTTTCTGAACATGAGGAATAAGCTCTTCATGCTCTGTGAATTTCTATTTCCTAACCTCAAAAAGCGTCTGTCTTGGAGTCCGGATAACCATATCTTTTCTTCCCTCATGTTGTTTTTTTTCCTTTTTATTGCTGTTGTATGCGTTCTGCATGTGTATTGTCCGTTACCTAAGAAGTAACAGATAAACATGGGGTAAAAAATTATGATTTTTGCAAAGGAAAAGTCTATTAGCGCCGCGCCCGGTTGTGGGACAGGGGAAGGCGTAGCACACTCAAAACGCTGGTATGTAGCACTGGTTCGTATGCATCACGAGAAGAAGGTTGCCGAGCGTTTGTTCAAGATGGGAATCGATACTTTCGTTCCCGTCCAGCAAGAGATACATCAATGGAGCGACCGTCGTAAGGCAGTCAATACTGTATTGCTTCCGATGATGGTATTTGTACATGCTGATCCTAAAGAACGCAAGGAAGTTCTAAGTTTTTCCACGGTCAGCCGTTATATGGTGATGCGTGGTGAAAGCACTCCTGCCGTTATTCCCGATGAGCAGATGGCTCGTTTTCGTTTCATGCTCGATTATTCCGACGAAGCAATTTGTATGAACAGTTCTCCTTTGGCACGTGGTGAGAAAGTCCGTGTCATCAAAGGCCCTCTCAGAGGTCTTGTCGGCGAACTCGTCACGATAGGGGGCAAGAGCAAAATCGCCGTCCGTTTAAATATGCTTGGCTGTGCTTGCGTGGACATGCCAATCGGTTATGTGGAATCTACAAAAAACACCAATGACACTATCTAAAAAGATTACTGCGTTTCTATTCATTCTAATGTTAGGGGGGGCCTCTCCTTTGCTGGCTCAAAGCATGAGTGATTCCCAAGTCCTTGAATATGTGAAAGATGGCATCAAGCAAGGAAAAGAACAAAAACAACTAGCCTCGGAACTAGCCCGCAAAGGTGTGACCAAGGAACAGGCGATGCGTGTGAAACAGTTGTATGAACGTCAGAACAATGTAAATACTTCCAATGCCACCGGCACTGATATTAATGAGTCGCGTCTGCGTGAAGAAACGAAAGAAAATACTTCCGACATGCAGGAAGACCACCCGAGCACACAAGACCTCGACCGTGGCAACCAAGTTTTCGGCAGAAATATCTTCAATACCCGAAACCTGACTTTTGAACCTAGTGTGAACATCGCCACTCCCTTGAACTACCGTCTCGGCCCGGGTGACGAAGTGATTATCGACATATGGGGAGCGAGCCAGAATACTATCCGGCAGCAGATTTCCCCTGATGGCACCATCAACATTCAGAAAATCGGCCCTGTCAACCTGAACGGTATGACCATCGCCGAAGCCAACGACTATCTCAAGAAAACTTTAAATAAGATATACAACGGCCTTAACAGCGCCACCGATCCTACCTCGGATATCCGTCTGACCCTGGGTAGTATACGTACGATTCAAATCAACGTGATGGGCGAAGTTGTACAACCGGGCACGTATTCCCTTTCTTCTTTTGCCACTGTATTTCATGCACTTTACCGTGCCGGCGGAGTCAGTGACATAGGAAGCCTTCGCAATGTCCAACTGGTAAGAAACGGTAAGAACATCGCCACAATTGACGTCTACCAATTCATACTGAAAGGAAACATTCAGGACGACATCCGTCTTCAGGAAGGTGATGTTGTCATCGTCCCCGCCTACGAAGTATTGGTAAAGATCGACGGAAAAGTGAAACGCTCCATGCGTTTCGAAATGAAAAAAGACGAATCCTTATCTACCCTTCTCAGCTATGCCGGTGGTTTCGAAGCGGATGCCTACACCCGTTCACTGCGTGTAGTACGTCAGAATGGTCAGGAGTACGAAGTAAATACAGTTAAAGACTTGGATTACAGCGTCTATAAAATGCGAAACGGTGATGTTGTTACAGCCGAAGCCATCCTTAACCGTTTCATTAACAAACTCGAAATCCGTGGTGCAGTCTATCGTCCGGGAATCTATGAATTGAACGGTAAACTGAATACAATCCGCGAACTCGTCAACGAATCACAAGGTCTTACGGGTGATGCGTTCCTGAACCGTGCCGTCCTTTACCGCCAACGCGAAGACCTGACCAGTGAAGTTATCCCGGTAGACATCAAAGCCATAATGGATGGTACTTCCCCCAATATCATCCTGATGAAGAATGACATCCTCTATATCCCAAGTATCCACGACTTGGAAGATAAAGGTGATGTTGTCATCCACGGTGAAGTAGCCAAGCCGGATTCTTATCCCTACGCTGATAATATGACTCTTGAAGACCTTATCATCCAGGCAGGTGGTTTGCGTGAAGCAGCTTCAGTTGTCCGTGTGGATGTATCCCGTCGAATCAAGAATCCCCGAAGTACGGTAGACAGCGATACAATTGGTCAGATATATACTTTTTCTTTGAAAGAGGGATTTGTGGTGGATGGGAAGCCGGGATTTGTACTTCAACCTTATGATGAGGTTTATGTACGTCGAAGTCCCGGCTATCAGCCGCAACAAAATGTAGCTATTGAAGGTGAAATCCTTTTCGGTGGTTCTTATGCGATGACTAGCCGTGAAGAACGCCTTTCGGATTTAATCAACAAAGCCGGTGGTGCTACGAACTACGCTTACCTGCGTGGTGCAAAACTGACTCGTGTAGCTAACGCCAGCGAAAAGAAACGCATGGGTGATGTAATTCGTTTAATGAGCAGGCAACTGGGCGAAGCGATGATGGATTCTTTAGGTATCCGCGTGGAGAATACATTCACAGTCGGCATTGATTTGGAAAAAGCATTGGCTAAACCGGGAAGTACGGCAGATCTTGTATTACGTGAAGGCGATGTTGTTTCTATTCCGAAGAACAATAATACAATAACTATTAATGGTGCTGTAATGGTTCCGAATACTGTTTCCCATATAGAAGGTAAGAACATAAATTACTACATAAACCAATCCGGTGGTTATTCTGAAAATGCGAAAAAAAGTAAGAAATTCATTATTTATATGAATGGTCAGGTTACGAAGGTGAAGGGCAGTGGTAAGAAGCAGATAGAGCCGGGATGTGAGATTATTGTGCCTAGTAAAGCTAAGAAAAAGGTAAATATGGGTAATATTTTAGGATATGCCACTACATTCAGTACTTTAGGAATGATGGTTGCTTCTATTGCCAATTTAATAAAAAAATAAAAGATAACAGTTTATCTTATACTACTATGATAGAAGGGGAATCTGAAAAAGAAATAAAACTAAAACAGGATAATCTTGCAGGTGAAGAGGCAAAAATTGATTTGATGGATATTTTTCGCAATATTATAGGTATTCGTAAGGCTATTTATAAAGCTGCTGGTGTTGGTTTGGTAATTGGTATTGTTGTAGCAATAAGTATTCCTAAACAGTATACGGTTGAAGTAACTCTTTCTCCTGAGATGGGGAGTGCTAAAGGTGGTGGTTTATCTGGTTTGGCAGCCTCTTTCTTGGGGAGTGGGGCTACAATGAATGAAAATTCTGATGCTTTGAATGCCTCTTTATCTGCTGATATAGTTTCTTCTACTCCTTTCTTATTGGAACTTTCTGCAATGAAAATCCCTGCATCGAAAGATGAGAATCTGACTTTGAATATTTATTTGGATAAAGAATCCTCTCCTTGGTGGAATTATGTTATCAGACTTCCGGGAATGGTAATCGGTGGAGTGAAGTCGTGGTTTATTAAAGAAGATGAGGAAACAATTTTTGATAGGGCAAATCAAAGTACAATTGAATTGTCTAAAAAAGAGTCGCAGAAGATTGAAATTCTAAAGAGTATGATTGTTGCTACTGTGGATAAAAATACATCTATAACTTCTGTAACTGTAACCTTGCAGAATCCCAAAATTGCTGCAGTAGTTGCAGATTCTGTTGTAGGGAAATTACAGGAATACATTATAGCTTACCGTACCTCTAAAGCCAAAGAGGATTGTCTTTATTTGGAGAAACTCTTCAAAGACCGCCAGCAAGAGTATTATGCTGCTCAAAGAATATATGCGAATTATGTAGACTCTCATGATAATATCATTTTTCAGAGTGGTCGTGCAGAACAAGAAAGGTTACAGAATGATATGAATTTGTCCTATCAGGTTTATAGCCAAGTGGCAAATCAACTTCAAGTTGCTAGAGCTAAGGTTCAGGAAGAAAAGCCTGTATTTGCTGTTATTGAGCCTGCGGTAGTACCATTAGAGCCTTCAGGGATCAGTAAGAAAATATATGTTTTAGCTTTTGTCTTTCTATCAATAGGTATTGTAATAGTTTGGAAGTTTTTTGGAGAAGATTTGCTTAATCAATTGAAAGAAATGCGGGTCTAAATTAAATTTGTCAGTGTTATATATTGTTTAAATTGACTCCTAAAAAGTTTATCAGTCTCATTAAAATGGATGTTTTTACAGTATAAAAACTTGGAGTATACTATAGGACTAAAATGGTAACTCTGGTGATAAATGCTAATAAAAAAAAGAATTTAACAGGTTAGTTTATGGATATTCAACAGCAATGCAAGTCAGCCGGTGTCCATTATTTATTTTGATAATTAAAAATGATATATATTAAAGCATCTAGATTCTGTTCTAAAATATCTTCTTTCTTATATATAAAATGGAACAAAATATTTTTCTTTTTGAATAATATCAAGTATGGAAAGAATTTTAGAGCATTCAATCATTTGTATTTGAAAATTCATGTAGATGCAGTGGCACAGATTGGTGATGATTGCACAATTACGAGTGGTTCGGGCTTGAATCCTTTAAGTCGTAATATTAAATCTTGTGTGTATGTGGCTAAAGGAGCTACTCTAAAGATAGGTAATGGTGTAGGCATAAGTTCATCAACTCTTTGGGTAAAGGAAAGTGTTTTAATTGGAAATTATGTAGCTATAGGGGCCGATTGTATTATAATGGACACTGATGCCCATAGTCTGGATTGGCGAGTAAGATGTTCTAAAGAAGTTAATGAATGTGGAGAATCGGTAGATATGGTGACTGCTGCAAGTGCTCCCATAGTAATTGAGGATAATGTACTTGTTGGAACAAGGTGTATTATATTGAAAGGAGTTACTATTGGTGCACGTAGTATTATTGGCAGTGGTAGTATTGTAACAAAAGATATTCCTTCGGATTGTATTGCGGCTGGAAATCCTTGTAAGGTAATAAAGAGTATAGTATATTAGATAATCTTCGTTTATATGTTTTTTTATATAACATTTTATGCTGATCTGATTTTTTTATTCTTTACTTGATGGCATTTGTTCTTATGGTATTTGTTTTGGGGATAGTGATAGATAAAATGAGAGTTCTTGTTTGTGGAAAATGTGAAAGTTATGTAATAGAAAAAATTACATATATGTTGAAATTAGCTAAAATGAATTTATGACGAAAATCGCAATTGTACCTTTTCATAGTGGGATGGCTAATAATGTAATATTTGATAAAAATAATACGTCTGCTAATTCTGATGATTTGATGACTCCCTATTATTATATTAAGCAAGAATATGAAAAGCGAGGCATTTTTATAAATACATTAGATCAGTATAATACGTTGGAGGATGTAGATTGTGTACTTTTCTTTAAACTAGATTATAATGAACTGATACGTTGTATTAATAATAAAGTAAAACGATTATATTATTTTGCATGGGAACCGGAAGTTGTAGATAGTCATCATTCTAAAAAGAATTTAGCAAAATTAGCACCTTTCTTCAATGCAATATTTACGTGGAATGACGATTTAGTTAACGGAGATAAATTCCTGAAGATTAATTATCCATATCATTTTACAAATAAAATAGAATGTCCTACCAAAGAGAATTTTGAAAGAAGGAGTTTATTAGTTAATATTTCTGGTAACAAAATATCCTTCCATCATAATGAACTTTATTCTATAAGAAGGAAAGTTATTTCTTTTTATAATAAATGTAATTATACTGATTTTTCGTTGTATGGACGGGGATGGCCAAAGAATTTAAGAGTTTATAAAGGGGCATGTACTAGTAAAAAGAAAGTGTATACACAATTCAGATTTGCTTTGTGTTTAGAGAATATGTGTAATGTGAATGGTTATGTTACAGAAAAGATATTTGATTGCTTTACAGCTGGAATTGTACCTATATATTGGGGAGCTAGTAATATAGAAAAATATATTCCTAAACAATGCTTTATAAGTTATACTGATTTTAGTTCCATTGACGATTTGCATCAATTCCTTTTAAACATGAACTATGAAAAGTATTGTGAATATATATATAACATTGAACAATATTTGCAAGAATCGGTTAAGTCTGTTTTTGAATATAAGTATTTCGTAGAGCAACTTGATGCTGCTTTGACTACATCTGATATAGAAAGAAAATGTAATAAAAAGACGACTCTTATATTTTATTCTATATTGCAAAATATTATGAGAAAACCAAAAGCATTATTTAATTTAACTGCAAAATTGATGGTTGATTATTGTATGTAAAAGATTTTGAATTATTTCTTATGAACTCTTCACGAATTATTAAAAATACAGGCTACTTATATCTAAAGATGGGTGTAACAATGTTTATTACATTGTATTCAACTCGTCTTCTGCTAGGAGCTTTAGGTGTAGTTGACTTTGGTATATTTAATGTTGTAGGTGGGTTAATTGCGATGCTGGGGTTTATAAATAATTCAATGGCTGTTGCAACGCAACGTTTTATGTCTTTTGCGGAAGGCGAAGATAACATGCATAAGAAGAAATCTATTTTCAATATAAGTATTATTCTCCATTTTTTTCTTGCTATTATAGCAGGTTTGATATTGCTTCTTCTGACTGTTTTTTTCTTTGATTATGTCTTTAATATACCAAGTGAAAGAGTTTATGCAGGAAAAATTGTCTTTTTTAGTTTGATTATTAGTACTGTATTTTCTATGATGTCAGTACCCTATGAAGCGGTTATTAATGCACATGAAGATATGGGATATTATGCAATTGTAGGTGTTTTTGAATCTGTTCTTAAGTTACTTATTGCTTTTGCTATTTGCTGGACTTCACAAGATAAGCTAATTTTATATGGTGTTTTGATGACTTTACTTCCAATTTGTACTTTGACGGTAATGAGAATATTTTGTTATCATAGATATAAAGAATGCATTATTTCACCGCTACAATATTGGGACAAGAATATATTAAGGGAAATGGTATCTTTTGCTGGTTGGAATTTTATAGGGATATCAGGGTCTATGATAGGCAGCTACGGCAAAGGAATTATATTAAATCATTTTTTTGGTGCAGTTATGAATGCTGCTTATGGCATTGCAATTCAGATCAATGGTCAGATACTTTCTTTTACAAACAATATGCTAAAGGCCCTAAATCCTGTAATAGCCAAAAGTGAAGGATCAGGAGAAACTGAAAGAATGATTAAAATCTCGCTGAAAGGATGTAAATTTTCATATTATATATTGGCTTTTTTCGCTATACCTTTAATAATAGAAATGCCTATGATATTATCACTTTGGTTGAAAAGTGTCCCTCCTTGGGCTGTGGTATTTGGGCGATTGACTTTAACTAATTCTTTGGTAGAGCAAATGGCAATTGCATTGGGAACATCTCTTTTGGCAATAGGAAATATAAAGCAATTTAATGTTATGATAACAGTTTTAAATATCACTTTTCTTACTTCCTGTGTATTATTGTTCATCTTAGGTTTTTCCCCAATAGTAATGTATGTGTTGAATATCATTTTTTCTGGTATCTTGGCTTCATGTTTGAAAATATATTATTTAAGTAAATACTCGGATATGAAATACTCACTATTTGTGAAAAGCGTTCTTGTACCAGTAGTAATAGTGTCTGTTATTTCTCTAGTGGGAGGCATGATATCACATTGTTTAATAAAGAACAGCTATTATAGAGTAGTATTTACTTTTATTGGTAGTAGCGTGTTTTTTCTTTTTGCTACATATTATTGGGGGCTTTTGAAAGAGGAAAAATGTGTTTTGTGGAATATATTGTCTAATTTGAAAGATAGAGTTCATGGATGTTTATAAAAAAGGTTCTATTAGGCCCACTGCTAATTTGAAAGTAAGAATATTACTCTTTTTATGTTCTATATCACCATTTAATAAGATTTCTTATCTTAGAAACTCTCTTTTCCGAAGTTTGCGCTTGCCTCTTTCTACTTCTATCAGTAAAGGCTTCTTTTGTTTATCATCCAATTTATCTGTAGGAGAGAATACTGGACTAGCTGATATTTATATACAAAACTTAGCTATGGTAACAATCGGAAAAAATTGTTCCTTTAGTTATAGAAATATGATATTAACTGGTACGCATGATGTAGCTGATTTTAGTACTGTAATAGCGAAGCCTGTTGTTATTGGTGATAATACATGGGTTACTAGTAATGTCACTATATTACCCGGTGTAACAATAGGAAGTAATACTATAATAGGAGCGGGGAGTGTAGTTTCAAGGGATATTCCATCTGGAGTTTTTGCAGCAGGTAATCCATGTCGTGTTGTTAAGAAAATTGATTTTATGAAATAGTTATAAGATAGGGATGGCTCCATTAGGAATAACAATGCTAAAAAAAATATTGAATATAGCTCACTGATAGGTAATTTATTTATTATTACAAAAACGTGAAATATAGGTAGAATATATAATTTGTAGTGTGATGAAAATTGTACAAATGATAGGGGGATTAGGTAATCAAATGTTTCAATATGCTTTCTATAAAGCTTTAAAAAGTTATTATAAGGATGTAGAAATTGATACTTCGCTATTCTCATATTATAAACTTCATAATGGTTTTGAACTGGCAAGCATATTTGGGGTGCAGTTTAAAGAAGCGTCTCTATTGAAGCGTATGCAATTATCTTTTCATGGTGGAGATGTCTTTTCAAGAATATTAAGAAAGCTGATTCAGCGTCGAAATACAGAATACATTGAAGAATATTTAAAATATGATGAATACGTTTTATATAATTCGTCTAATCTGTATTATATAGGATATTGGCAAAGTTACAAATACTTTTCCCCTATAGAGAGTGAGGTAAGGAAGATCTTTACCTTTCCAATCGCATTAATGGATAACTATAATAAAGACCTCTGTAATCTAATTTTATCTTCAAATTCTGTCAGCCTTCATATACGGCGAGGAGATTATGTGGGGAATTATATATACAAAGATATAGCAACTTTGGATTATTATCAAAGAGCATTGGATTATATGGATAAAAATGTTCCAAATATGAAGTTATTTCTCTTCTCAAATGATGTGGAATGGTGTTTGAACAATTTGAATTTGTGTAATTGTACCGTCGTTTCCCATAATATTGGTAAAAACTCTTTTTGGGATATGTATTTAATGTCGTCTTGTAAACATAATATTATAGCAAATAGTTCGTTTAGTTGGTGGGGAGCTTGGCTTAATACTAATCCAGATAAAATAGTTGTATCCCCTAAACGGTGGATTAATGATAACCGTGTAAATATTGATGATATTATACCCGATACTTGGATCTGTTTATGAATACTACCCCTTTGGTTTCTGTTGTGATGTCTGTCTATAATGGGGCTCCTTTTTTAAAGGAAGCTATAGATAGTATTCTATCACAGACATATAAAAAAATTGAGTTTATCATTATAGATGATGGTTCAACAGATGGGTCGTTAGATATCATAAATGGATATTCGGATGAAAGGATAAGAATTTGGGTTAATTCTAAAAATGAGGGACTCATATTTTCTTTAAATAAAGGGATTGAACTTGCATTAGGAGCTTATATTGTGAGGATGGATGCTGATGATATTAGTCTTCCTCTAAGAATAGAAGAACAGGTGTCTTTTATGGAAAAACATAATGAAATAGGTGTTTGCGGTACAAATATAGAAGTTTTCGGAAAATCAGTTAGCGGTTATATTTATCGTTTTAAACGTGCCCCCTTAGCTAATGATGCTACTCTTTTATTTACTACTTGTTTCGCTCACCCTTCTGTGATAATTAGAAAGTCAGTGTTAGATCAATATCACTTATGTTATGAAAATGTTTATCAGAATGCAGAAGATTATGGATTTTGGGTGGAACTGAGTAAATATACTCAATTTGCTAATATAAATAAAGTCTTATTAAGATACAGAATACTTCAAGGAAGTATAACTAGAATGGCGAATAAGGATTTAAAATCTCGATATGAGATACACAAGCTTATTTATCAAAATTATTTATTGCGTAACAATATATCACTATCTGATGGTGAATTATGGGTTCATTTTCTAATATCGGATAACAAACGGTTTGCTAAATCAGAATATGTTAATACTCCTGGAATAGTGTATCAGCACTTGATGAATCTGTTGGATTACTATAAACGGATTGATAACTTTTGTGTTTTTGCCTGTTCAATCTATCAAAGAGGGTTAAGTATATCTCGGTGGTTTCCATATAGGTATAAGTTTTATATGTTACCGCTATTATGTAACTATATTTATTACAAGTTATTATCTCGGATTAAATGCTCCCATATCTTTTCCTAATATCTTTAGTTGCTTTCTGCTCTATTTTAGATTATGTAAAACTAAATAAAAATAGTCGGAATATCTTATTGATTCTACTTGTTGGTTTGTTAATCATGTTTAGTGGAACTAGATATGAAACAGGCAATGACTGGACAGCGTATGTTGCTGCATTTAATAAAATTCCACCATTTGAAGATTTGTGTAATAAACCGGAATTATTTGTTGTTTCTAGAATGGAACCGGGCTACGTTATTCTGAATAGTATTGTAAAATCATTTGGAGGAACAATAGATATTGTTTTTTTGATTTCGAGTATTATTACAGTAGGACTACTTTTTCTTGCTCTAAATAGGTATTCTTTTTTCTGTTTTTTAGCTATATTGCTTTATATGAGGTATGGATATTTACAAGCAAATATGATGTTTGTCAGGCAAGGTATTGCTATCTCAATATTTTTTATTTCTCTGAAGTATGTGGAAGAACGTAAGTTTTTGAAATATATTATAATCAATATTATAGCAATTTTATTTCATACAAGCTTATATGTTGTTTTGCCTTTGTATTTCTTTTTAAATAGGAGATATAGTAATAAAGCTATTATTGGCTTGATAATAATTTCAATATTACTTTCGTTTGTAAATATAGTAGGAACACTGGGGGCTTATCTTCCTTCATTTTTGAGTGAGAGTGTTTTAGGATATTCGGAACATGATGTTTGGGGAGGAATGACTGGTAAGATTAATATAGCTTTGATTGAAAAGTTCATTCTATTAGTACTTTGTTTAAAGTATCGTGATAAGCTTTCAGAAAATAAAAACTTCAATCTCTTTTTTAATCTTTTTGTTTTGTCAATTATCTGTTATTATTCATTCTTTCAGATGTATGTTTTTCAACAGAGACTTGTTTTCATATTTCAGCTTTCCACTATTGGCATTTGGCTCTTGTTATTAAGAAATTCAACCAAAGAAACTCAGAAGTGGATGATATTAATGCTTAATGTTTTGGTGGGATATTTCTTTCTACATTATGTATTCACTAGTGCTAATGTGTTTATACCATATCGGTCATGGATAGTTTAAAGATTGATTTCTTAGTAGCTACAATTAATAGAATTGATTGTGAGTTTTTATATCCTATATTTAAGAATATAGATTTGAATGATTGTAATGTTATAGTAATAAATCAATGTATTAATATTGCTGTACCGCAAAATGAAATTACGACTTTTCATAAAAATATACATATGATTTCAGTGCCTGATAAGGGGACTTCTAATAGTCGAAATATGGCAATGATGCACATGAAAGGTGATATAGGAGTTTTTGTAGACGATGATGTAGTACTGGAACATGATTCTGTGGTTAGAATAGTCAATGCCTATTTAAAATATAAAGACGCTGATGTCATTACATTTCAGTCGCAATATTTTTCGGGAAAATATTTCAAATCATATAGTGCCAACTCTTTCAGACATAATAAATATACTTTGAAAAATATTTCTGATATAGAAATTACATTCAGAAAGACTATAATAGAAAAGAAAATTCGATTTAATACCTTTTTTGGTTTAGGTGCAAAATTCTTGTTAGGAGAGTATATTATTTTCTTGATGGATTGTTATAAAGCAAAGAGCAATATATATTATGTACCTGGAGTTATAGTAAAACATCCAGATTGTCTTCATTCTGGTATTCTATTTAATCAAAATTATGAAGTAGGAAGAGGGGCTTTGTTTGCTTGTTTATCTAGATGCTTATTTCCACTGATGATATTCTATTTTGCTATAAAGAAATATAGTATGTATAAAAATAAGCATTCTTTTTGTAGGGAAGTATATTTGATGTTTAAAGGTGCAATAAAATATCTTTTTGTTGAAACATGGAAGCTTTTCCATCTATAATAATGCCTTTTGGTTTCTGTTGTTAATGGATAAATGAATATATATTTGTCTATCTAATTTTTCGAACTTAGAATCAGAGCTCAGCTACTGATTCGCATAAATATTATATCTTCAATGAATATAGCAATTGTAGGAACCGGTTATGTCGGTTTAGTTAGTGGTACCTGTTTCGCAGAGATGGGTAATCAGGTGACTTGTGTGGATGTAGATGAGAGAAAAATAAATAAATTACTTGAAGGTGAAATGCCTATATATGAACCCGGATTGGATGAGTTGGTGAAACGCAACGTAGATTATGGGCGATTGAAATTTACCACTAAATTGGCTTTGGTCTTAAATGATGTGGAAGTGGTATTTTCGGCTGTTGGCACACCACCCGATGAGGATGGAGCAGCTGATTTAAAATATGTTTTAGCTGTGGCTAAACAGTTTGGACAATGTATAAATAAGTATACCGTGTTGGTAACGAAGAGTACAGTACCTGTAGGTACTGCAAATATAGTAAAAGAGTTTATTCAAGCAGAGTTGGATAAGCGTGGAGTAGAGATACCTTTTGATGTCGCCAGCAACCCCGAGTTCTTGAAAGAAGGAACTGCTATTAAAGATTTTATGAGTCCTGATCGTGTAGTAGTAGGTACAGAGAGTAAAAGGGCTGCAATGATAATGGAGAGATTGTATAAACCTTTCTTAATTCAGAATATGCGTGTGATTTTTATGGATATACTTAGTGCTGAAATGACGAAGTATGCGGCAAATGCCATGTTGGCTACGCGTATTTCGTTTATGAACGATATTGCTAATTTATGCGAACGGGTAGGGGCGAATGTGGATAATGTACGAAAAGGTATAGGTAGTGACTCACGTATTGGGCAGAAGTTCCTTTATGCTGGTTGCGGATATGGTGGTAGCTGTTTTCCGAAAGATGTGAAGGCCTTGGCGCATACGGCCATGGAAAATGGGATTCATATGGAAGTGATAGAAGCAGTAGAACGAGTGAACGAAAGGCAAAAAAGCATTGTATATGATAAACTTGTTAGGCTTGTTGGTGAGTTAAAAGGTAAAACTGTAACGATGTTAGGATTGGCTTTTAAACCAGAAACGGATGATATGCGTGAGGCGCCTGCATTGGTGGTAATTGACAAGTTAGTTACTAATGGTGCTAAGGTAAAAGTATTTGATCCAATTGCTATGGATGAGTCTAGACGTTTAATAGGAGATAAAGTACAGTATTGCGAGAATATTTATGATGCAGCCAAGGGAACTGATTGTTTAGTTTTGATGACAGAATGGCGTCAATTCAGAATGCCGAATTGGAATGTGCTGAAAAAGTGTATGGTAGGTAATGTGATTGTGGATGGTCGTAATATTTGGAATCGCGAAGAACTTGAAGAACTAGGCTTTGTTTATACAAGAATAGGAGAAAAATGAAAGATTACGGATTAGTATCTATTATTACTTCAACTTATAATTCAGCAAAATTTGTAAGAGAGACAATTGATTCTATTATTACGCAAACATATACAAATTGGGAATTGCTAATTACAGATGATCAATCTACGGATGATACATTTCATATAATTGAAAGATATGCCTTGAAAGATAAGCGTATTAAAATTTTTCAATTGTCACAAAATGGAGGGGCCGGTGTTGCTAGAAATAATTCGATAAGGAAAGCTCAAGGTAACTATATTGCATTTTGTGATAGTGATGATAAATGGTGTCCAAATAAGTTGGAGAAACAATTATTGTTTATGTCTAAAATGAACTGTGCATTTAGTTACACTTCTTATTTAGAAATTGACGAAGAGGGGGAATTACTCGGCATTGATGTTTGTAGTGAGAAAGAAACATTCTATTCTATCGTTAGAAATAATAGAATAGGGTGTTTAACTGCCATGTATAATGTAGAAGTGGTAGGTAAAATGTATATGCCTACTATAAGAAAAAGACAAGATTGGGGGTTGTGGATTTTACTTCTTCAAAAATGTCATATAGCCTATGGACTTGTGGAGCCATTATCAATATATAGAGTAAGAAAAGGTTCACTATCTAACAGAAAGTGGGATTTGGTAAAGTATAATATAGCGTTGTATGAAAATGTACTTAATTATTCCAGATATAAAGCAATTCTTGTGTTTTTATTTAAATTCATGCCTGATTATCTTTATAATAAGATGAGAAAAAAAATACAACGATTATCCACATCAGATTTCAAATATTAATAATTATGAAGTTACAAGATAAATGATTCTCGTTCTGTTAAATGCATTGCGGATGTTTTATGAAAATTAGTATCTAATGGGACGGATTATATGGTATTTCTGCCAATGAATATTACGAACTAATTTAATTATTAATCATAAAAAAATAACAGATCTTTTTAGTACACTTCAGGTACCTTGAAAAAATATATATCTAAATTGAATACTAACATACTTATCAAATTTACAATTTATAATTATTATGGGGTATAGTGAGGAATTCATTCCGGACGGAATGAATGCTTTTGAGCGTAATGTAAAGCGAATTGGGGACTGCATAGTTGCAGCAGTTTTAATGGTTGTTTTTTCTCCGCTATTTTTAATTTGTTATATAGCTGTGAAACGGGAGGATGGTGGCCCGGCTATATTCAAGCAAGAACGTATCGGGCGTTTCGGCCGACCGTTTAATATCTATAAATTCCGCAGTATGCGATTGGATGCAGAGTCGGCAGGTCCCAGACTTTATGCCGGAGGAAGAGATGGGCGACTAACAGATATTGGAAAATTTCTTCGTGAACATCATTTGGATGAACTACCGCAGCTATGGAACGTTTTCTGTGGAGATATGGCTTTCATCGGGCCTCGTCCGGAACGGAAGTTTTATATTGATCAAATTATAAAGCACGATCCGCGTTATCAATACTTGTATCAGATTCGGCCGGGAGTAACTTCTTATGCAACTTTGTATAATGGCTATACGGATACAATGGATAAGATGTTGCGTCGTTTGCGGTACGATTTGTTCTATTTGCAACATCGTTCCTGGTGGTTTGATTTTAAGATATTGGTGAAGACTTTCTTGAATATATGTTTTGGCAAGAAGTTTTAGATATATGGAACAATTGGAAAAAGAAAGGGGATAAAATATAATGTTGAGATGTAATTGGCACTAAGAATGTTTGTATGTGAGATGAAAAAAATGTAGGTCCCTAGTTTCATGCTGTAACAAGCATGATTCTCCTACATTGTAGATTAGAAATTGTACGACGGTACATTTCTAATTTGCGCCCTGCCATCGGAGGCTAAAGCCGATGTGAATTTCCCACTATATCAACTGTCTGTGAAGATCGTTGATATATTATTATATTTCTGCTTTGGCAAGAAGTTTTAGATATATGGAATAAATTAGAAAATGAAAGGTATAAAATATAATGTTGAGATGTAATTAAAACTAAGAGTGTTTGTATGTGAGATGAAAAAATGTAGGTCCCTAGCTTCATGCTGTAACAAGCATGATTCTCCTACATTGTGAATTAGGAATGTACGACGGTATATTTCTGATTCACGCCCTGTCATCGGAGGTTAAAGCCGATGTGAATTTCCCACTATATCAACTGTCTGTGAAGATCGTTGATATATTTTTTTATACCCCTTGTTGTGTGGAATAATAATGAATGTATTCTTTGGCTGATTGTCTGAAATTTTGTATCTTTATAGCTGTAAATCATGCATAAATAAACGATGGGACATCCCGATTTTGTGGTGAAATGTTATAATAAACAAGAGCTGGCTCAAATGTATTTTCCCGATTTAAGCATTCGTGCTTCAGTCAATAAATTGCGGCGTTGGATGCGGAGATGCCAGCCGTTGATGGATGAAATTCTGTCTACGGATTTTCATCCGAAGACAAAGGCGTTTTCTGTGAGGGAAGTACGGCTAATCACTAATTATTTAGGAAGACCGGGAGATTTGTAGTAATATAAATTTCAGTATACACTTATTTATTAGTATAAGAATGTAGTTCATAAGGAAAAAGAAGGTTTTATGGAGATGTTTTGGCTTTTCTATAGAAAAGAAGTAACTTTTTACTAAAAATAAGATCTATGGCTATAACAATAAAAAGTATTCCAGTTTTGGAAGGAGGGACAGCGGAGGAATTTATCCGCCGTGCGGAAAAGAATGCTTCTAAAGCGACTCCGGTCTTGTCCACAAAATCCAAGAAACGTCTTCAGACTGTTCTTGAAAAATTTAAAACGTTTAAGTTTTAGGAATATGGAGACTGATTTTTCACTTTATGATAATTGTGTTATGCTTTTGTATAACAAAGAAGTTAGAGAGAATTGCGTGCCTTTTAATTGTGGAGAATCAGATTTGGATGATTTTTTTCTGAATGATGCAGAATTGTATGCAGAAGAACTTTTAGGTAAGACTTATTGTTGGATAACAGTAGAAAAACCTCATCGTTTGGTTGCGCTTTTTACTTGATCTAATGATAGTATAAAGACTCGTTTTTATCTTCTAGTTCTAAAGAAGGTTATTGTCCTACGCAGGACGTCACACCGATGGCTGAGATGATGGACGTCGCAATGGTCACGATAAACTGGAGAATGTTTTTCCAAAGTTACTTTTTCATACTGTTTTAATTAAAAATGGATAATTGGTAATTAATAATTAGGCTGCCGAATCCGGAGTTTCACCGCCATCATCCTTGCCGTCATCGTCGGGAAGTGGCTCTTCGTCCGAATTGGTGGAGGCATCACTTTTATACAGCGAGTAATCCAACGTTTTTGCACAATTTGAATGGGAAACAGTGCTGCAATGGGATGGCGTGATTTTGTGAATAGTATCGGGAATGAGACATTTTTTTAATATTTCAGGCGATTTCCTTTCTTTATTTAATTTATTTTATATCTTTGCTTTCTATATAAGAGGAACACGAATGAAAACTCACTTATTTATTCATATAAACTTAATAAATTATGTTCAAAGCTCCTTTTTCTTTTGACGGACGTATTCGTAGAATCGAGTATTTCCTGTCTGGTATCATTGGTGGTATCGTTTCAAGTATCGCATGGGCACTGGGTGTGGGCACATTCATTATGGGTGCGGCTAGCGGTTCGGCCGGCGGTTCTGTCATCGGTTTATTGATTGGTCTTGCAGCTTTGGTTGCTTCCGTGTGGTTCTCTTTGGCACAGGGAGTGAAGCGCCTGCATGACTTGAATAAATCCGGTTGGTTGATTCTGCTGTGCTGTGTTCCTATCGTAGGCTGGATTTTTGCGTTGTACATGCTGTTTGCCGACGGTACGGTAGGCCCTAATCCTTATGGCGAAGATCCTAAAAACCGTATGCCATATCAGGCACAACCAACTTCTGTGAATGTGACAGTAAACGTTTCGAGAGAAGAAGTGAAAGTGGCGGAACCTGTTGCTCCTGCCGTAGCTCCTGAAGAAGAAAAAGCTGAATAAACTTTTTTAAGAAGAAATAGTGAAGCCTCTTGCGAAATTCGTTTTGCGAGAGGCTTTTTTTTACTATCTTTGAAAGTCAGTAAAACAGAAAACAGAAATAAATATGAAAAAAGTAATTTGCAGTGAGAAGGCGCCCGGAGCTATCGGGCCTTACAGTCAGGCGATAGAAGCCAATGGAATGGTATTTGTGTCAGGTCAGTTGCCTATTGATGCCGCTACGGGAGAGATGGCGGAAGGGATTGAAGCACAGGCACGCCAGTCGTTGGAGAATATGAAACACATTCTTGAAGAAGCAGGATTGACAATGGCAAACATTGTCAAAACTACTGTCTTTCTTCAGGATATGTCCCTGTTTGCGGGGATGAATGGTGTGTATGCCACCTATTTCGACGGAGCTTTTCCGGCACGCTCGGCGTTTGCCGTAAAAGCCCTGCCAAAAGATGCGTTAGTAGAGATTGAGTGTATCGCGGTTCGCTAACAAGTCTGCGACAATGAAACTGCTGCCCCCCACGAAGATAAGGTCTTTTGGGGGGCAGTTCTTTTTAGCTGCCTGCACGGCATCCACTACAGTAGGGTAGGATGTTCCTTTTAGTCCGGCTTCTTCTGCCAGTTCCATCAATTCATTTTCCGGCAGCGCACGCTTCACGCTTGCTTTGGTGAAGTAGTAAGTGGCATCTTTCGGCAACACTTGCAGGGCGCCGCTGATATCTTTATCATTGACCATACCGAATACGATATGAATATCCTTGTCGAAAGTTTTGCGGATAGCATCGAGCTGTACGCGGATATATTCGATTCCGTCGACGTTGTGTCCCGTGTCACAGATAATGTCCGGATAGCTGTGTACTTTCTGCCAACGCCCCATCAGGCCGGTGAGTCGACATACATTGGCAAAACCTTCTAAACAGTTCCGCGGCGTGATGTTGTAGTTCAGATGGGTCAGGGCTGCAAGAGCCTTTAGAGTGGTGTGCATGTTTTCGAATTGGTAAGCCCCGCTCAATTCGCTGAAAAGTCCGGAAGGAAACATGTTATTGAGGATCCTGATGGCATCTTTTCTTCTGTCGAGTATTTGGTCTATCGCACGTATACTGTTTACTGTATCTAACATGGCTAGTAGTTGCCGGATTTGATTTTTCTTTTCTTCCGACAGTCCGTCTGTTTCTTCGACTATTTTGTATGCTTTCTTTATACTTTTGTCCATTCCTGTTCTTATTTCCTGCAACCTCGAATAAGGAAGTATTTCCATGCTCCAGTGTTGGGGAACCTTGCCGGCAAATTCGATGGGCGCATTCTTTTCTTTTGCTTTCATGGTGAACACACGTTTTACCGCTCCTTGGGCTCTGCCGATAATGACCGGTACACCTTCCTTGATGATGCCTGCTTTCTCTTTGGCAATCTTCGTCAGCGTGTCACCCAGATATTGGGTGTGGTCAAGACCGATATTGGTGATGACGCATAAATCCGGATGAATGATGTTCGTACAGTCCAGTCGCCCGCCCATACCTACTTCGATTACTGCCACGTCTACTTTCTGATCGGCAAAATAACGGAATGCCATAGCAGTGGTCAGTTCAAAAAAGGAAGGGTGCAGCGGTTCGAAGAAAGCGCGGTGCTCTTCCACGAAATTGACTACATATTCTTCCGGTATCATCTCGCCGTTGATGCGGATGCGTTCGCGGAAATCAATCAGATGAGGAGAGGTGAATAATCCGACCCGGTAGCCGGCGCACTGCAATACCGCCGCGATAGTATGTGAGCAAGAACCCTTTCCGTTCGTCCCTGCGATATGTATCGTCTTGAATTGTCGATGGGGATGCCCGAAATGCTCGTCCAATTTGTGTGTAGTCTCTAATCCCGGCTTATATGCTTTGCTTCCTATCTGCTGAAACATAGGTACACTTTCATATAAGTACTTTAAAGTGTTCTGATAGTCCATGTTTTATAAAATTTAACTCCGGGCAATCTTTATTGCCCGTTAATTTGTTTATCTTTAGAACCGTCAATCTTACCGTATATGCGGGATTGGCGGTTTGAGATTGCAAATATCAACATTTAAATCTAAGAAATCATGGGAACTAAGAAAAATTTTGTACTAGACACAAATGTTATTCTTCACGACAGTAATTGTTTGAAGAATTTTCAGGAAAATGATATCTATCTCCCTCTTGTCGTACTCGAAGAACTGGACAAGTTCAAGAAAGGGAACGAGCAGATCAATTTCAATGCCCGTGAGTTTGTACGCGAACTGGACGTGCTGACCAGTGACGAACTTTTCACTGACGGAGTGAAACTGGGCGAAGGCTTGGGACGTCTGTTCGTGGTGACCAGTAAGGTGGAAGCTACCAAAGTGTGGGACTCTTTCCCTATCAAGAAACCCGACCATCTGATTCTGGCGGCGACTGAGTATCTGACCACCAAATATCCGGATATGAAGTCTATCCTGGTGACTAAGGATGTGAACCTGCGCATGAAAGCCCGCTCCATCGGTCTGCTTTGCGAAGATTATATCACAGATAAGGTAGCCAACGTGGATATTTTCGAGAAATCCAATGAAATCTTTGAAAATGTAGATCCGGCATTGATCGACCGTATCTATTCTTCTAAAGAAGGTATCGACCTGAGCGAGTTTGACTTTAAAGACCTGATTCATCCTAATGAATGTTTCGTGTTGAAGAGCGACCGGAATAGTGTGTTGGCACGTTACAATCCTTTCACGCATTCTATCTGCCGGGTGATGAAAGGAAAGAATTATGGAATCGAACCCCGTAATGCCGAACAGAGCTTTGCTTTTGAGATTCTGAACGACCCGAACATCAAACTGGTGGCACTGACCGGAAAGGCGGGGACAGGTAAGACATTGCTGGCTTTGGCAGCCGCTTTGGGCAAGTTGGCGGACTACAAGCAGATTTTGCTGGCACGTCCTATTGTAGCGCTTTCCAACAAGGACATCGGTTTCCTGCCGGGAGATGCACAAGAAAAGGTTGCCCCTTATATGCAACCGTTGTTTGACAACCTGAACGTGATTAAGCGTCAGTTTGCCGCCAGTTCTACGGAAGTGAAGCGTATCGAGGATATGCAGAAAAGCGAGCAACTGGTGATTGAGGCACTGGCATTTATCCGTGGACGTAGCTTGAGCGAGATGTATTGCATTATCGACGAAGCGCAGAACCTGACTCCGAATGAGATAAAAACAATCATTACCCGTGCCGGTGAAGGCACGAAGATGGTGTTTACGGGGGATATTCAGCAGATTGACCAACCGTATCTGGATAGTCAGTCCAATGGCCTGGTATATATGATTGACCGCATGAAGGATCAGAACCTCTTTGCACACGTCAACCTGTTGAAGGGTGAACGAAGCGAGTTGAGCGAGTTGGCTAGTAACTTGATGTAATAACGAAAAATAAAATAGGCACGGATTACACGGATTTCACGGTTTTTCCAATTATCTTAAACCGCATAATCTGTGTAATCCGTGCCTGATTTTTGCCTTTTACTTTTCCGCTTATTCTTTCTTTCCGAAATATTTCAAGAATTGCGTACGTTCGAAGGTATTGATACCTTTCACATCTTTCGTATTCAGTTTGCCTTTGAACTGGGCGATGCTGTTGAACCCTTTCCGTGCCATCCATGCAGAGAGGAAACGGTTGGCTTCTCCGATGAATGCGTTCGTATTCTGATAAATCGCACTACAAACTTCTACGGCCGATGCGCCGGCAAGAATCGCTTTTACTACAGATTCCGCATTGGCGACGCCACCGGATGCCGCATAGTCGATTTTGTCTACTGCGGCCGACGCGATTCCAATCCAGCGGAGCGGAGTGGCGAGGTCGGAAGCATTGCTGAATACTTCACCGGAGATATGCTCCAGTTTCTCGATATTGATGTCCGGCTGATAGAAACGGTTGAAGAGGACAACTGCTGCTGCGCCGTTGGCGTAGAGCTGGTCAATCAGTGCTACGGGATTCGTCAGGTTGTCGCCCAGTTTCATGATAACCGGAATGTTGACAGTCTTTTTGATGTGGCGGAGAATATCAATGTGGCGTTGCTCGAAAGAACCATACGCATATTGTACGTCCGACTGCAACGCGAGGATATTGATTTCCAATGCGTCGGCGCCTGCTTCTTCGATTTGTTTGGCAAAGTCCACCCATTCGGAATCAGTGTAGCAGTTGATGCTGGCAATGATGGGAATAGGGCAAACCTTCTTGCTCTCCTTAATCAAAGTCAGGTATTCGGACAACTTGTGTTCACGGATATACTCTTCCAGATAATCGCTGCCTTCAGCAGAGAAAGCCGGATCACGCAGTTGTTCCGCTTCCAGCATAATCTGTTCTTCAAACAGTGATTTCAGGACGATAGCGCCGGCACCTTCTTCGGCCAGCTTTTTATTTTTGCCGACACTGTTGGTCAGTCCCGAGCTACTGATAATGATAGGGTTTCTGAGAGAAAGCCCTGCGAAAGTAGTTTTTAAATCGGTCATGGTCATAATGATTGGTTAAATATTATAATTGCGTTCTCCGAAAATCTTGCTTCCCACCCGTACCAAGGTACTTCCTGCGGCAATGGCTTCGTGATAATCGTGTGACATTCCCATTGATAACTCCCGGAAATCATCCGAGCCGGCGAACCAAGTTTCTTTGATCTCATTGAAGAGCTTATCAAGTAAACGGAATTCCCGGTTGATTTGTTCAATATTATCGGTGTTGCTAGCCATTCCCATTAACCCGCAGATGCGCACGTGGGTCAGTTCTTTCCATTCTCCGGCGTTCAGCATCTCCTTGCATTCTTCAGGACTGAAACCGAATTTCGTCTCTTCCTGCGCTACGTGTATCTGCAACAGGCAGTTGACGGCGCGTCCTGCTTTGACAGCCTGCTTGTTGACTTCCGCCAGTAATTTGTAAGTGTCAATTCCATGTATCATCGCTACGTATGGTATCATGTACTTGATTTTATTACTTTGCAGGTGTCCGATAAAATGCCATTCGATGTCTTTGGGCAAACTTTCGTATTTAGCTGTCATTTCCTGCACTTTGCTTTCTCCAAAAATACGCTGTCCCGCCTGATATGCTTCTTCTATCGCTTCATTGGGATGGAATTTTGAGACAGCAACCAGCCGGACTCCTTGCGGGAGCTCGGCCAGAACTTGCTTTAAATTGTCAGCAATACTCATTGTTACTTATGCTTTTGACGGAGCAAACTCCGGTTTGTCATTCGGGCCGGCACTGTAAGGATATACATCCATCAGCGGTGTCTCGGACACCATGCCGATTTGATAATCCGCCATTGTTCCCTTCATGCCCTCGTCCAGTTTCTTCACTGCGTCACGCAAGTCGGCAGCCTGTACCAGTACTTGTGTGGAAGTCTTCTTCTCCGCACCGCTTTTTTCATCCAGCGTGATGAAAATAAGTTTGCATTTGAACCAGCGGTCGGCACTTTCTTCGTCGCTGGGGAAAAGTTCGCTATAGTTGGCACGTTTGATGTCAGAAACGGTAAACTCGCCCGAAATAAACGGAGTCATTTCTTCGATGATGCGTGCTTCGGCTTCTGTAAAGCTAAGCGCGTCAACGAGATAAGGTTCGGTTACTTTTTTCTGCATTCCGTTCTCCATTACTTTCTCATAACGGATTTTACATTCAAACCATGTATGCATTGCCATAATTTTCTTCCTTTTTAATTAATTGATTTATGTAAATTGCCTACAAAGATAAACAAAATACCAAAGTAAGTGCCGAAAGATTTTTATTTTCTTTTATGCAGATTTTTTAGTTCAAATGAAAGCATGATGCGGAAAAGTCCGATAATGAGGAAAGTAAAAGAAATCATGTACACTGCGTAGAGTGCTCCGACGGCAGGTTGCCACAATATCAGCAGCGAGCAGAGGATGGCGAGGATACCGAAAGCCATATACCAGCCCCAGTCGCGGGTGCCGTAACGTTTCAGGTCGATGGAGTAGCCGGTAGAGGAGAAGCCGCGGAACATCAGCCAGAAGGCTATGATGAACGGAATAACTTCCATGCTGACCAACGGATAGGCAACCAGGTAGATACCCAGAACGAGGTCGATCAGGCCGCCTACGACATACCATCCCCAACTGGGCACACCTTTCTTATTACTAAGGGCAAAGATGATTTCCAATATACCGCTTATCAGCATGGATACGCTGAAAACGATGCTGAGAGCTACATAGCTGCTCAAGGGGGAGAACATGAGCCAAAGGGCTACAATAATATACACGACACCTAAAAGAAGGGAAGTCCACCAGTTTTTTACCGAGTGTTGAATCTCATTAAATACAGTTTCCATACATTTTATTTTTTAAGTTGATTACTAAAGTGATTTCGTTGTGGAATAACAATCTGCATTTAGAAATGTTTCTTCGTGAACATTTTTTTGGTAATAGTTGTTTTCTATATAAAGTAAATTTTAAATATAAAAGCATTATGGCAACAACAAATTTCAAAGGACAACCGGTGAAACTGATCGGTGAATTTATACAAGTAGGTAAAGTCGCTCCTGACTTCGAATTGGTAAAAACAGATTTATCTTCTTTCTCCCTGAAAGACTTGAATGGTAAAAATGTGATTCTGAATATTTTCCCGAGTCTGGATACAAGCGTATGCGCTACGTCTGTACGTAAGTTTAACAAGATGGCTGCCGGTATGAAGGATACAGTCGTGCTGGCTATCTCTAAAGACCTTCCGTTTGCGCACGCTCGTTTCTGTACGACCGAAGGCATCGAGAACGTGGTTCCATTGTCGGATTTCCGCTTCTCTGATTTTGATGAAAGCTACGGTGTACGTATGGCTGACGGCCCATTGGCAGGACTTTTGGCACGTGCGGTAGTCGTAATCGGCAAAGATGGCAAAGTGGCTTATACGGAGCTCGTTCCTGAAATAACACAGGAGCCTGACTATGACAAGGCACTGGCAGCGATAAAATAATATAAGTATTAAGTATAAAGTAATAATTGCGGCTGACAAGTGATTGCGGCTGGTACTTATCTAAAGATTTTGACCTAATGAGAACTGGTAATGAGTTTGGCATCTCGCCAAACTTATGTTCTTGTTAGGTTGTGTTTTTTTCTACACTAAACCTCAACAATTATCATGAACAAGATGAAAACTCTATTCATCGCCCTGTCATGTATGGGCGCTGCAACTCTTTCGGCTCAGACTGCCGATAGTACACAAACTTCTCCCTGGACAAAAGAAGGATTTGCCGGGCTGAAACTGACACAGGTCAGCCTTACCAACTGGGCTGCCGGTGGTGACAATTCCGTAGCTTTTGACTTACAAGGTACTTACCAGATTAATTATAAGAAAGGAAAGCATTTGTGGAACAACCGTATCGAACTGGCTTATGGATTGAATAAGACTGGCGATCAGGGTACAAGAAAGGCGAATGATAAAATCTATCTGAATACGAATTATGGTTATTCCATTGCCAAGAACTGGTATGCGAGTGCGTTTGCCACTTTTCAGACCCAGTTCTCTCCGGGATATGATTACTCGGTCAATAAGGATGTTTCTATCTCCGAATTTATGTCTCCTGGCTATCTGACTACGGGTTTGGGCTTCACGTATGATCCGGGCAAGATATTTACGGTCGTATTGTCTCCTGCTTCCTGGCGTGGCACATTTGTCCTGAATGACCGTCTCTCTGACGAAGGGGCTTACGGGGTTGACCCCGGCAAACATTTGCTGTCCGGTTTCGGAGCTAACCTGAAAGGGGAAGTGAAATATGAATTCCTGAAAAATATGACTGTATATTCACGTCTGGACTTATATTCCGATTATCTGCATAAACCTCTGAATATAGATGTCAACTGGGAAGTGCAAGTGAATATGATTATCAATAAGTGGTTCTCAACTACATTGACCACTAACCTGATGTATGACGATGATGTGAAGATTACGCAAAAGGACGGTACGAAAGGTGCACGTGTGCAGTTCAAGGAAATATTGGGAGTGGGAGTACAATTCAACTTCTAAAATAAAAGAAAAGATTCAGGCACGGATTTCACGGATAAACGCGGTTTTAATAAAATATATCATTAAACAACCGCGTTAATCCGTGAAATCCGTGCCTGAAATATATTACTTCTTCTTCATCCCTTTATAAATCAGGAATGCAACGACAAATACGGCGATGGCAATAAAGACATAACCTATCTCGTGGCTGTACTCCGTCACTTTAGCTATAAGCTGCGTTTCGCTTTCGATGCCGGGAACTTTAGCCAGGTGATAACCGATAACAGCTAAGATAGTATTCCACAATCCGGCTCCCAGAGTGGTATATATCAGGAATGTATGCAGTTTCATCTGAGCCAGTCCGGCAGGAATTGAAATCAATTGGCGGACAGCGGGAATCAAACGGCCGATAAAGGTGGACAGTGCGCCGTGCTTGTCGAAGTAAATTTCGGCATTGCGTACTTTCTCCTCATCAATCAGGCACATATGGCCGATACGGCTATTGGCAAATTTGTAGATGATGGGGCGTCCCAGCCATTTTGCCAGGTAATAGTTGATTAGCGCTCCGATATTTGCCCCGATAGTAGCGAATAAAACTACCAGATAAATATTAAGCTCGTCGTTGACTGCAGCTTTGTAGGCTGCCGGCGGGATGACCACTTCCGAAGGGAAAGGTATAAAAGAACTTTCGATGGTCATTAATAAGGTGATAGTCCAATAATTTAAATGATCCAGACACCACTGGATAAAAGCTACTGATTCCATGATTTTTAGGGATAGAGTTTATTTAATTGATTGATTATTTTCCTTTTTTCTTATTCTCTCTTTTCATGCGCTTCAATACTTCCTTGAGTGCCTTTTCATCTTCCGCCCTATGATTGGGACTGGCAAGCAAGTCCTCGATGACGTCCAGTCCGAGCGGACTCTTACATTCACTGTTGTATTTGAAGAAATCTTCTATTTCGTTGCTCATGAGACAGAGGACACTTAGCTTTTCGGTCACTAACTCATACTTCGGGTCGAGCTTGTAGGCCATCTCGTAGTATTCTTTCGCGTCATACAGATAGTCGTTTTCCGAATAGGTGGAAGCAACCAGATAACACATTTCCACGCCGGGATTAAGTTCTATGGCCTTTTGGAAAGCTTCGGATGCCAGGTCTTCCATTTCTTCCGCCAGATATACTTTTCCGTCCGTCAGGTAGATAAGTCCTTCGTCGGGGTTTAGTTTCTTGGCTTTGTCGCAGAGCTGATGCGCTTCTTCATATCTTTGCAGATTGGAGAGGGCGAAGGCTTTGCTGGTATATGTGTCTATCAGTAAGATAGAGTCTCTGTCTCCTTCTTTTTCAAAGCAGTCGATTACTTTGGTATAACAATCGTCGGCTTTCTGCCATTCTTCCTTATTGGCGTAGGACAATCCCATGAACATATAGCCCAGTTCGGGGGGAATTGACTTGTATTTAATAGCCTTCAGGTAATTCTCGATGGCTTCATCCGAGTTGTTCAGATAGAAAAAACTATGTGCCTTGTAGGCATAGGCTTCTCCGCAGTTTTCGTCGGCTGCCAGTGCGAAATCGCAGGCTTCGACGGTCTTGTCTACATTCTCTTCAATAAAATGACATTTTGCCAGTCCCATCCAGTAGGAAGCATTGTAAGGGGCTTTGTCAATCAGTTTGTTGTAAGCTTCGATTGCGGCTTCCGTTTGGTGAGTGGCGAATAGATAATCGGCGGTAAGAGCCAGATAATCCTGCTTGTCGGCATATCGTGATTTTCCTCTTTCGAGCCATGCTTTGGCATTTTCGGGATAACCCAAATCAAGGAAGAGATATACGATATCGGTGATGGTGGCAAGGTCGTCGGCATCTTCTATCGAGTTCAGAAGCCCTTGGGCTTCTTCCAGATTTCCTTCGTTCAGCAGTAGTTCGGCTTTCAGCATTTTCACGTCAGGTTCATATTCTTCGGTGATGGCGGCGGCCACTGTCTTTGCCTTTTGCAGCTTTTGGGTGTCCAGGTAAAGGTAAGCCTGCTCTATCAGCAAGTCCGTGCTTCCGGGGTGCAGATGAAGTCCGTAGTTGATGACTTCCTGCGCTTCGTCAAATTTTCGTTCGGTGGCATACCAGTCGGCGATGTCAGCCAGTTGGTCGCCGTCCAGATAGAGTTGTCGGTCGTCTGCTTTTGCTGCTTCGTAGTTTGTGATTAGTTCCACCAGTTCCTTTTTGGCGGATGATGAGTTTTTTCTAGCCATTTTATTTTATAATTTTTTTATTGCTAAGATGGGGCTGTCGCAAAAGTTTCAGATTCTCTTTTGTCACAGCCCCATTTTATAAAGTCAAGCCGATGGTCGGCCCGTTTATTTATTAATCTTCCCCCACGTGTCTTTCAAGCCTACTGTGCGGTTGAATACCAGTTTTTCAGGGGTGGAGTCTTTGTCTACGTTGAAGTAACCGATTCGTTGGAACTGCAGGTAGGAGAGTGGCGGCAGGGTTGCTGCGAACTTCTCTATGTAGCAGTTGGGCAATACCTTCAATGAATCAGGATTTATAATTTCTTTCATGGCTTCCAGGGCGTCGCAGTTTTTAGCTTCGCGGATGGCGGCCAATTCGTCACGCGGGTTCTCTACTTTCCACAGACGGTCGTACAAGCGTACTTCTGCCTGCATGCAGTGGTTGCAGCTCACCCAGTGCAATGTACCTTTCACTTTGCGGTTGGCGTCCGGCATACCGCTGCGGGTATTGGCGTCGTATTCGCAATAAACCTCTGTAATCACGCCGTTCTCGTCTTTCTTGCAACCTGTGCATTTTACAATATAGGCATTTTTCAGACGTACTTCCTGTCCCGGTGTCATGCGGAAATATTTCTTGGGAGCATCTTCCATGAAGTCCTCACGTTCCATCCACAATTCGCGGCTGAACTCGATAAGGTGGCTTCCTGCTTCCGGATCTTCCGGGTTGTTGATGGCTTCCAGTTCCTCTACCTGTCCTTCGGGGTAGTTCGTGATGATGAGCTTCACTGGATTGATGACGGCGGATACACGGGTAGCGCGGCTGTTCAGGTCGTCACGGAGAGAGCTTTCCAGCAGGGCGATGTCGTTCAGCGCGTCATAGGTAGTATAACCGATTTTGTCGATAAACTTATGGATGGCTTCCGGTGAGTAACCGCGACGGCGGAAACCGCAGATAGTCGGCATACGGGGGTCGTCCCATCCGTTCACCAGGCCTTCTTTTACCAGAGTCAGCAAGTTGCGTTTGCTCATCAGCGTGTAGCTCAGGTTCAGCTTGTTGAACTCGGTCTGGCGGGGACGGTTGTCGTTCAGGTCTTTGCCTTCTTTCAGCCAGTCGATGAAGAGGTCGTAGAGCGGACGGTGTACCACAAATTCGAGGGTACACAGTGAATGAGTCACTCCTTCGAAGAAGTCACTCTGCCCGTGGGCGAAGTCGTACATCGGATAGGCTTTCCATGTAGTGCCCGTACGGTGGTGCGGATGCTTCACTACGCGATAGATAATCGGGTCGCGGAAGTGCATGTTCGGGTTTGCCATGTCAATCTTGGCACGGAGCACCATAGCGCCTTCTTCAATCTCGCCGCTGTTCATCTTTTTGAAAAGCTCAAGGCTTTCTTCGATGGGGCGGTTGCGGTAAGGGCTTTCCACACCCGGCTGGGTAGGAGTGCCTTTTTGCTGCGCAATCAGTTCGGAGCTTTGTTCGTCGATATATGCTTTTCCTTCCTCTATCAGGCGGATAGCGAAGTCCCATAATTGCTGGAAATAATCGGAAGCGTAGTATTCGTTTCCCCAATGGTAGCCTAACCACTGGATATCCTCTTTGATGGCTTCTACATATTCCACATCTTCCTTGGTGGGGTTTGTGTCGTCGAAACGAAGGTTGCATACACCGCCATGTTTTTCTGCGATGCCGAAATCAAGGCAAATAGCTTTGGCATGGCCGATGTGAAGATAGCCGTTGGGCTCGGGCGGGAAACGCGTCTGCACTTTTCCACCATTTTTACCTTCTTTCAAGTCTTTCTCTACTGCCTGTTCAATAAAGTTCAAGCTTTTCTTTTCGCCTGCTTCTTCGTTTTTAATATCTGTCATAACGGTTAATGTTATCTGTATTTAGGCTACAAAAGTAGGACATTTTTTTTATTTAACCGGAATATAACCGCTCTTTTTTATAATGTCCTGTCCGTCGGGTGAGAGAATATATTGAATCAGGGGATCGACTTGTTCCTTGTTCTTTACATTATAATAGTAATAAAGGGGGCGTACGATGGGGTAGGTCTTGTTGGTGGCGTTCTCTACTGTGGGCGTGGCGTAGTGGCTGCCGTCATAGGATACGGAGAGCGTCTTCACGCGAGGGGACACGTATGCCAGTCCGACGTACCCGATAGCTCCTTTTGTCTGGCTGACGGACTGGATGATAGCGCCCGTTGCCGGCATGGAAAGGCTGCTCGCCATGTAGTTCTTGTTTTTCAGGACACTCTCTTTGAAAAATTCATAAGTACCGGAAGATGTTTCGCGGGAGTAAACCACTATCTTGCGGTCGTCTCCGCCCACTTGTTTCCAGTTGGTTATCTTTCCCCGGAAGATGTCTTCCAGTTGCTGGCGGGTGAGCTGCTTCACAGGGTTGGATGGGTGTACCACTACGGCGAGGGCATCATAGGCTACAATCACTTCGTCCACTTCTTCTCCTGCCGCTTTGATTTTCATCTTTTCGCTGAATTTTATCGGGCGCGAAGCCATTGCGATATCCGTAGTGTTATCCATCAGGGCGGAGATGCCGACACCGGTTCCGCCACCGGTGACGGTGACACGGGCATCGGGCTGCCGGTTCATAAACCGTTCTGCTGTCTGCTGGGCGACAGGCAGTACCGTGTCGCTGCCTTTGATGCGTTGTGCGCTGGCACTGACTGCGAACAGCGAAAGGGCTATCAATAAGTTTCTTCTGATTTTCATAATGATTCTTTGTTTATTGTTGGTGCAAATAAAGCAATCGGATATTACATTTCTGTTTCATATGGCGGGAAAATGATACTTGTAATACAAATGTAACAGGATTGAAACATTTCCTTCAAGCGTTAGTCACACCGCCTTAATAAAGAGATGCTTTCTTTGCATCAGAAATCAAGAGGTATGAAAAAGGTTTTAGAAAGGATTATAGAAGGAGTTTTGACTTGTAGCGGCTTCGTAACAAGTATTACTATTTTGCTGATTGTGCTTTTCCTGTTTACGGAGGCTTTCGGATTATTTAAAAGCAAGGTAATCGAGGAAGGGTATGTGTTGGCATTGAATAAGACAAATAAGGTAAGCGTATTGAGTCCTGAACAGATAAAGAATGTTTTCGACGAGGAGATAACGAACTGGAAAGAGCTCGGTGGGGATGATTTTCCTATCCGGGTGTTTCGTCTGGAAGATATTACACGGTATTATACGGAAGAAGAACTCGGCCCTGCCTATGAGTATGCAGGGGATAAAATCACGGAACTGGTAGAGAAAACGCCCGGTATCGTGGCATTCGTACCACAGAAATTCATTGTTCATCCGGATGCGGTGCATTTCATAGAGGATAATACGATTTCCGTGAAAGATGTGTTTGCGGGTGCCGAATGGTTTCCGACGGCTACTCCGGCTGCCCAATTCGGCTTTCTGCCTTTGATTACCGGTACGTTATGGGTGAGTCTGTTCGCCATTCTTTTCGCTTTGCCGTTCGGCTTGTCGGTTTCTATCTATATGTCCGAGGTGGCAAACCCGAAAGTGCGGAACTGGCTGAAACCTATTATTGAACTGTTGAGCGGCATTCCTTCCGTTGTCTATGGCTTTTTCGGGCTGATTGTCATTGTGCCGATGATTCAGAAAGTATTTGATCTTCCGGTAGGGGAGAGCGGATTGGCAGGCAGTATCGTGCTGGCTATTATGGCGCTGCCTACCATTATAACGGTGACTGAAGACGCGATGAGAAATTGCCCGCGCGACATGCGGGAAGCGAGCCTGGCACTGGGAGCTACGCAATGGCAGACGATTTATAAGGTGGTGATTCCGTATTCCATATCGGGGATTACTTCGGGCGTGGTGCTCGGCATCGGACGTGCTATCGGAGAGACGATGGCGGTATTGATGGTGACGGGTAACGCGGCTGTGATTCCGACAACGATTCTCGAACCGTTGCGCACCATTCCGGCTACCATCGCGGCGGAGTTGGGGGAAGCTCCGGCGGGCGGGCCTCATTATCAGGCTTTGTTCCTGTTGGGTGTCGTCCTGTTCTTCATTACATTGATTATCAACTTTAGTGTGGAGTATATTTCCTCTAAAGGATTAAAACGTAGCAAATAACATGGAAATAAGAAGTAATAATAAGGCTAAGCATCGTTCGCAGAAGATTGCTTTCGGGATATTCCGACTGTTGAGTCTTTGCATTGTGCTGATATTGTTCGCGATTTTGGGCTTCATTATTTATAAGGGGAGCGGTGCCATCAGTTGGGAGTTCCTCACATCGTCTCCTACGGATGGGATGACAGGGGGCGGCATCTGGCCGGCTATAGTCGGAACTTTCTATCTGATGACGGGCAGTGCGCTGTTTGCTTTCCCGATAGGGGTGATGAGTGGGATTTATATGAATGAATATGCGCCGAAGGGGAAGTTGGTACGCTTTATACGGGTGATGACCAATAATCTGAGCGGTATTCCTTCTATCGTGTTCGGTTTGTTCGGCATGGCGCTGTTTGTCAATTACATGAGCTTTGGAGATAGTATCCTGGCGGGGTCTTTGACATTAGGTTTGCTTTGCGTACCTTTGGTCATTCGGACAACGGAAGAGGCCTTGAAAGCGATTCCCGACAGTATGCGTGAAGGCAGCCGGGCATTGGGAGCGACCAAGTTGCAGACCATCTGGCACGTGATTCTGCCGATGGGGATGCCGAATATTATCACAGGGCTGATTCTAGCATTGGGACGTGTCTCGGGTGAGACGGCTCCGATTCTGTTTACTTGTGCCGCGTACTTCCTGCCGCAGTTGCCGACCGGCATCCTGGATCAGTGTATGGCGTTGCCTTATCACTTGTATGTGATTTCTACGAGCGGAACGGATATGGAAGCGCAGTTGCCATTGGCTTACGGCACGGCATTGGTATTGATTGTGATTATCCTGCTGGTGAACCTGCTGGCAAATGCGTTGAGAAAATATTTTGAGAAAAGAGTAAAAACGAACTAAATAAGTATATGGATACAGTGAAAATAGACGCGCGTGACGTGAACTTCTGGTATGGTGATTTCCATGCGTTGAAGGGCATCAGTATGCAGATTGAAGAGAAGTCGGTCGTTGCCTTTATCGGCCCTTCCGGTTGCGGAAAGTCTACCTTTCTCCGGCTTTTCAACCGCATGAACGATTTGATTCCCGCTACCCGCCTGGAAGGGGAAATCCGTATCGACGGACAGAATATCTATGCGAAGGGCGTGGAAGTGGATGAGTTGCGCAAGAATGTGGGAATGGTGTTCCAACGTCCCAACCCTTTCCCGAAAAGCATCTTCGAGAATGTGGCTTACGGACTTCGGGTGAATGGGGTGAAAGATAACGCTTTCATCCGCCAGCGCGTGGAAGAAACATTGAAAGGGGCGGCTCTCTGGGATGAGGTGAAGGATAAGTTGAAGGAATCGGCTTATGCGCTCTCTGGCGGACAGCAGCAGCGCCTTTGCATTGCCCGTGCGATGGCGGTATCTCCTTCGGTATTGTTGATGGACGAGCCTGCATCTGCGCTCGACCCTATTTCGACGGCGAAAGTGGAGGAGTTGATTCATGAACTGAAAAAGGACTATACGATTGTCATCGTCACGCACAATATGCAGCAGGCAGCCCGTGTCAGTGATAAGACGGCTTTCTTTTATCTGGGTGAAATGGTGGAGTTCGACCAGACGAAAAAGATATTCACCAATCCGGAGAAAGAGGCTACGCAGAATTACATTACGGGACGCTTTGGATAAAATATTAATCATTTATATAGAATAGACTATGGTAAAGTTTATAGAATCGGAACTCATCCTGTTGAAGAAGGAAGTGGATGAAATGTGGACATTGGTATATAATCAGCTTGACCGTGCCGGAGAGGCTGTGCTGACGCTTGATAAGGAACTGGCTCAACAGGTGATGGTTCGTGAGCGCAGGGTGAATGCTTTCGAGTTGAAGATAGACAGTGACGTGGAAGATATTATTGCCTTATACAACCCGGTGGCAATCGACCTTCGTTTTGTGTTGGCGATGCTGAAGATCAATACGAATCTGGAGCGTTTGGGTGACTTTGCAGAAGGAATCGCCCGTTTTGTGATTCGCTGTAAAGAGCCGGTGCTCGATGCGGAACTGATGAACCGTCTTCGTCTGGCGGAAATGCAGGCAGAGGTATTGTCGATGCTCGAACTGGCGAAGCGTGCCTTGAATGAGGAGAGTATCGAACTGGCGGCAGGTGTATTTGCCAAAGATAATCTCTTGGACGAAATCAATGCGGAAGCCACCGGAGTTCTGGCGAACTATATCATTGAACATCCGGAGACTGCGCTTACCTGTCTCGACTTGGTCAGTGTATTCCGTAAGTTGGAACGTTCAGGCGACCACATCACGAATATCGCCGAAGAGATCGTCTTTTTCGTTGATGCAAAGGTCTTGAAGCATCGTGGAAAAACAGAGGAACACTATCCCGAGAAATAAATATTCGCATATTTTTAAACAGAAATTAGTGCTCCTTGGAAATTTGTCTTATATTTGTCTCCTGTAACGGACAGGTTACGGGTGTTCTTGCTCAAATGATAATAAATCCAAAGAAATTTCAAAAAGATGTTATATGACATGTTTTATAATTTGGATAATATCGGTAAAAGCACCTATATTTGCACCGTTATCCTGAAAACAATCTTTTTACCTTAAAAAAAACTAATACCTATTGAAAACTGAAAAAAGGAGCTTTGTGAAAAGCCCCTTTTTTTTATGCTCTTATTTTCTTTCCTGCCAGCTTATTTGTATCTTTGAGCCGTATATAAAAAAGAGTTTTTTTAATCGTAAAATCGTAAATAACATTATGTTTTCCGGAATCGTAGAAGAATATGCTACCTTGGTAGCGCTGGTGAAAGACCAGGAGAATATACACTTTACTTTTAAGTGTTCGTTTGTGAATGAGTTGAAAATCGACCAGAGTATTTCTCATAACGGCGTATGCCTGACGGTAGTGAGCATGACGGATGATACGTACACGGTGACTGCTATGAAGGAAACGCTGGAACGTTCTAATCTGGGTCTGCTGAAAGTGGGAGATAAGGTGAACGTAGAGCGTAGCATGATGATGAATGGTCGCCTGGATGGTCATATCGTGCAGGGACATGTGGATCAGACTGCTACCTGCATTGATATCAAGGATGCGGAAGGAAGCTGGTACTTCACTTTCCAATATGCGTGCGACAAGGAGATGGCGAAACGAGGATATATCACTGTGGATAAAGGTTCGGTGACGGTGAACGGTGTCAGCCTGACGGTTTGTAATCCTACGGATGATACTTTCCAGGTGGCTATCATTCCTTATACTTATGAGCATACCAACTTCCATACGTTTACCATCGGCAGTGTGGTGAATATCGAGTTTGATATTATAGGTAAGTATATCAGCCGGATGATTCAATATAAGTAAGATGGAATCCGGCGATTTTCTGCAATTGGTGCTTTCACGTCAGAGTGACCGGGCGTATGATAAGGAACGCCCTGTGGAAGCTGACAAACTGGAACGGATTTTAGAGGCGGGGCGTATGGCTCCTTCTGCCTGTAATGCGCAGCCGTGGAAGTTTGTGGTAATAACCGACCGTGAACTGGCTTTGAAGATTGGCAAAGCGGCGGCAGGACTGGGAATGAACAAATTTGCCAAGGATGCTCCCGTGCATATTCTGGTTGTGGAAGAATCGGCTAATATCACTTCTTTGCTAGGTGGGAAAGTGAAGGATAAGCATTTTCCGTTGATTGATATTGGAATTGCCGCCGCTCATATCACGTTGGCTGCTGAAAGTGAAGGCTTGGGGTCGTGTATCCTGGGCTGGTTTGACGAAAAGGAAATGAAGCGGCTGACGGGAATTCCTGCTTCCAAACGTGTGCTGCTGGATATTGCGATAGGCTATCCGGTGAAGGAGAAACGCAAGAAGATGAGGAAGCCGAAGGAGAAAGTGGTATCTTACAACCATTACTGATTCTAAAAGGTAAATATTTCACACTTAAACCAAAAACAGATGTGTTAAATCGTTGATAAATAGCTTATTATAAAAGCCCCGATTGCGGGGCTTTTATAATGGCATGTTTACTTCTTTTTTGACAACTCTTTCAGAAGATGGTCTACTGCTGCTTTCAGTTGGGCATCTTCACCTTTCAGGCTCGCTCCCGGTTCGTTGTAGACCAGAATGTCAGGTTGCAAAGTCTGGTTTTCGAGATATTTTCCCTGCATATCCATGCAGCCTACCTGCGGAATACCGAATACGATAGACGGGTCTATCTGACGTTCCCACCATACGGCAGTCATGGTTCCGGCAACGGGAGCACCTATCAGTTTGCCGATGCCTAATGTCTTATATACGTATGGGGTGCCGTGAGCGTTGCTGTAATTGTCTTCACAAGTCAGCATACATGATGGCTTCAGCCATTTGTTGAACGGGTCGCTGCCGATGTACTGTCCGCGTGGAACGAAACGCTGGTATTCTTTTCCGTTAAGCAGCGTTACTACATCGTCGTGCAACCATCCGCCGCCATTATGACGGGTGTCTATGATGACTGCTTCTTTATTGCGATAGCGTCCCAACAGTTCGGAATACATCTTGCGGAAACTCGGACTATCCATTCCTTTGATATGTACATAAGCGATTCGTCCGCCGGAAAGCTCTTCCACTTTTTGGGCGCAACGTTTTACCCAACGTTTGTAGAGCAATTCGCTTTGAGTACCATAGCTGATGGCTTTTACTGTTTCTTCAAAACGCTTTTTGGTAGCGGGATCATATACGGTGAGTATGACTTTACGTCCTACTTTGCCTTCGAATAACGGGAAATAATCCGCATTGGCTTCAATGGCTTTTCCGTCTATCTTTTCGATGATACATCCTGCTTTCACATCTGTCTTTTTCTGCGTAAAAGGACTTTGGGCGAGAATTTCTTTAATTTTCAATCCTGCGCCCTTGTATGATTCGTCATAGAATACACCTAATGTAGCGGTAGGCAGTGCGCTGCTACCTGCTCCGAAACGGGCTCCGGTATGTGAAGCGTTCAGCTCTCCGAGCATTTCGCTCAGCATTTCGGCGAAGTCATAGTTGTTGTTGATATGTGGCAGGAAGCGTTGGTATGCTTCTTTGTATCCTTTCCAGTCAGTTCCTTGAAGGTCGGCAACATAGAATTTGTCGTTAACTTGCTGGTAGACGTGGTCAAAGATATACGCGCGTTCCTCGTAAGGACGGTAATCAAAGAAAGCCTCGAAGCTAATCGGGGTGATTTTGCTGCCGGCAATTTCTATTTTCTTCAGTTGTCCGCCTGTACACATAAAGATGTTCTTTCCTTCTTTGTCGGGGATTAATGCGCCGCCGCCAACTCCTTTCAACAATATTTTAGTGGTGTTCTCTTTCAATTTATGTTCCCATAAATCATAACCACCCTCAAATGCGGCAAGATAATAGAGTGCGTCACCTTTCGGAGTGAGTACGGCATCACCGAGACGGGAAGAATTAACAGTCAGGCGAACGATACGGTCAAAACGGTTTTCAAGGTCGAAAGTGAGTGGTTTTACTTCTTCTTTCTTGTCTGCGTCCTCTTTCTTATCTTCTTTTTTATCGTCTTTCTTCGTTCCTTTCTTGTCTTTCTTCTTGTCGGCTTTTTCTTTTTCAGCCTTTTCCTTTTTATCTTTTTCGGCTTTCTCTGCTTTTTCAGCTTCTTCAAGCAGGGCGAGGTCTTCTTTGTTCATCATGAAGCGGTTGTAGGCATCCACATCGAAGAACATGATATAAGCGTCTCTTTCGCTTCCCCAACTACCATGGCTGCGGTATCCAGCACGGTCACTGTTCCATATCATAGCTTTTCCGCCGAGTACCCATTTGGCATTGCTGTCGCCATATCCGCTTTCGGTCAGGTTGACCATTTCACCCTTTCCGTCGGCTTTGAGTAATACGACGTCTTTATTGTTCCAGCCGCCTATGCCGATGAAGTCCGAAAGAATCCATTTGCTGTCGGGGCTCCATTGGAACCATTGGTCACCGTCTGCATAAGAATACTGGTATTTGGCATCCATGACCGTGCGCACTGCTTTGCTTTTCAGGTTAATGACACGGATAGCGGTACGGTTCTCAAGGAAGGCGATTTCCTTTCCGTCAGGGCTGAATTGCGGCTCGAAAGAAGCGACATTGGATTTCGTCAGGCGTTCTTCCTTCAATTCAGTGGCATAGGTGAATTGTTTTTCGTCCTTGCGCACGATGGTTGAAGTGTAGAGCTGCCAGAGTCCGTTGCGTTCCGAAGAGTAAACTAACGTCCGTCCGTCGGGAGAGAAACTCAGATTGCGCTCCTGGTCGGGAGTGTTCGTGATTTGCTTCGTTGTCTTGTAGTCAATGGAAGTGACGTAGACATCGCCGCGCATGATAAACGCAACCTCTTTTCCTTTGGGAGATACGGCGATGTCGGTAGCACCGTTCGATCTGATTTGGCGGATAATGTCTTTGTCATTCTTGTCAGACAAGATAGTAACGTTTACTTTCTGCGGTTTTCCACCCGGAGCAAGCGTATAGATTTCACCGTTATAACCGTAGCAGAGTTTACCGTCGGCGGCTACGCTTAAAAAGCGGACGGGATGCTTGGTATGGAAAGTAATCTGCTTGGCGGTAGCGGCTCCGGGAGTACGTTGGAATACGTTGAAAAAACCTTTCTCTTCACTCAGGTAATAGAATGATTTGCCATCGGGAGCCCAAACCGGTTCGCGGTCTTCACCACCGAAAGTCGTTTGCTTTTGGTAAACCGGTGTCTTTCCGGGAGTATAGCTCCAGATGTCACGGGCGATAGGGGATACCTGATGCTTGCGCCAGTAGTCTTCGTATCCCTTTTTGTCCTGATAGAGCAATATTCCGTTTTTATTGATGGAGATGCATTCCATCGGCATGGATGAAAACATGACGGGGCGTCCGCCTGTCACGGCTACTTCATACACCTGTTGAAACTGTCCGGAAGGAAATCCGGCATCTTCGGTGGAAGGCGCGATATTAGCTGTAAACAGGATATGATTATTATCTTTGTAAGCAACGGGCTTTTCACTGCCGGAGTGCGTGGTCAGGCGTTGGGGGACTCCACCGTCTTTGGATACGGTGAAAACATCGAGGCTTCCCATACGGTCGGACGCAAAGGCGATTTGTTTTCCGTCGGGACTCCATACCGGTTCTGTGTCGAAAGCCGGATTGGTAGTGATTTGTGTGGCACGTCCGCCGGTGGCCGGTACGGTGTAGATGTCTCCTTTGTACGTGAAGGCAATGGTTGTACCATCCGGCGATAGGACGCAATGACGCATCCATAGCGGGGATTCCTGTGCTGCGATTGCTCCTGCAAAACATAGGGCAAAAGCACTGATTAGTAGTTTTTTCATTTTTTCTTTATTATAATTGTGTCAAGTTCATCTTCACGATTTAAGGTAGTGCTTCCTTATTCTTGCTTCTTATAAATCCTTCAGTAATACTTTACTTGCCTTTTTATAGTATTCCTCTCTGGATTCGGTCAGCACTTTCCATTCGTCACTGAATTCTTCGTCTTTATCAATCTTGAAATTCTCGGAGCCGTAGGTGTCCAGTCGGTCGAGCAGGATGGCTACGTTCAGTTGGTTAATATCCATTGACGGTTGGTAGCCTATTTCCTCGCTTTTTGTGTCGGTCACAACTTCATGTATCAAGTCTATCTCTTGTAATTGATAAAGTACCTGATTGGTGAGCCGGATCGGGATTTTATGTTCTTCCGATATTTCCGAAGCGGTATATGGCGGCTCGTTCTTTTCAAATCGTTTGGCGATGAGGGACATAATCAGAATAGAAATAAAGTCCCGGTAACGCCGACTGATATTCCGGGTGTCCTGGTCGAAGCTGAAACTTTGGATATTCTGTCCGGCGTATGTCAGTTCTGCACCGAACAGGCAGATAGTCCAGGATATTTGCAGCCAAAGCAGGAACAAAGGCAAGGCGGCAAAGCTACCGTAAATAGCATTGTATTTTGATACGCCCACCTGGCTGCTGATATATAAGTATTGGAATATCTGATAAGCGGTTCCTGCCAGGATACCTGCAATGAATGCATGCTTGAATTTCACTTTGGTATTCGGCATAAAGATATAGAGTCCCGTGAACATCATCCATGTCAGCACAAAAGGTATGAGCCGTATCAGGAATTTCATGATAGGAGCCAACAGTACGAAATCGTCCATTTGCTTGAGCATGGTACTTACAAATATGGAAAGACCGCCGGAGACAACAATCAGAATCGGCATCAGCAGGAACATGGAGAAATAATCCGTAATCTTGCGATACATGGAACGTGCTTTCTTT
>ERZ791802.215-NODE-215-length-68018-cov-6.765740_pt1 | contig 68018 bp, 48 predicted proteins | sample MGYA00510308_ERZ791802 | MGnify/ENA primary metagenome ERZ791802 (study PRJEB30046, sample SAMN00792028) | human gut metagenome | study: EMG produced TPA metagenomics assembly of the A metagenome-wide association study of gut microbiota in type 2...
TGCTCGACGAACGCCGCCTGGAGTCGCTGCTTCGTGCCGGCCTGCATACGGCTACCGTCAGCCTCGACGGTTTCGCCGAAACTCATAACCGCATACGGCGGAACGAACGCAGCTACGAACGCGCGCTCGGCGCCCTCCGGCTGCTCGCCCGTCAGCCGGACATCCTCTACGATGCCGTGACCTGCGCCAATGCAGACACCCTCGCCACCCTGCCCCGATTCCGGGATTTCCTGATAGCCGAAGGGGTGAAACGCTGGCGCATCTTCACCATCTTCCCGGTAGGCCGCGGCGCAGACGACCCGAGTCTGCAACTCGATACGGAACAATTCCGCCGTCTGATGGAGTTCATCCGAGATACGCGCCGCGAAGGCCGCATCGCGGTCAATTACGGATGCGAAGGCTTTCTCGGCCGGTACGAAGGCGATGTACGCGACACGTTCTACCACTGCAGCGCCGGCGTATCCATCGCCGGCATCAGGGTAGACGGCGCCATCTCGGGATGCACGAGCATTCGAGCCCGCTACGACCAGGGCAACATTTACCGAGACGATTTCATGGACGTATGGAACAACCGTTTCGCACCATACCGCGACCGCGAATGGATGCGGCACGGTGCGTGCGGGAATTGCCGCGTATTCAAATATTGCCGCGGCAACGGGATGCATCTGCGCGACGAAACGGGACAACTGCTCGTGTGCCATTACAAGAAACTGTTATGACCTATGGAATATAAAGTAGAGAGAGACGGCACGCTGCTGCCGTTTCTGTTGGAACGCATGGAAGGCAGGAGCCGCAGCTCCGTGAAATCATATCTGACGCACGGACAGGTCGCGGTGAACGGATGCCATACCACCCGCCACGACACCCCGCTGACAGCAGGCGACACGGTTACGGTCACAAAACACCGGACAGCCGGAACACTGCATCACCCGATGCTCCGCATCGTGTACGAAGACGAACGGCTGATAGTTGCCGACAAACGGAACGGATTGCTTTCGGTCGGTACTGAAAAAGAGCACCGCAAAACCGCCTTCTACATCCTGAGCGAATATATCAAAAGGAACAATCCCGCGGCCCGGCTCTTTGTGGTGCACCGCCTCGACCGGGAAACTTCCGGTCTGATGATTTATGCCAAAGACCAGCGGACACAGGAAATCCTGCAAAAGAACTGGAAAACCATGGTGCTCGATAGACGCTACGCGGCCGTCGTGGAGGGGCGCCTGCCGCAGACGAAAGGAACCATCGCCACTCTCCTCCGCGAAGACCGCAACCGCAAAGTCTGGGCCTCTTGCAACGGTACGGGAGAGGAGGCCGCCACGGACTATACCGTCCTGCGGGAAGGGCGGAACTACTCCCTCGTGGAACTCTCGCTCCACACGGGCAAGAAGAATCAGATACGGGCCCACATGGAGTGGATGAAAACACCGATAGCCGGCGACAAAAAATACGGCGCACAGACCAACCCGGCCGGACGCGTCTGCCTGCACGCCTACAAACTCTGTTTCATCCACCCGACAACAGGAGAGCGGCTCGATTTTTCCACAGGGATTCCCCGTATCTTCGAAGATACGGTCGTCTGACCTGTTTCCCGGTCAGAAAATGAGAACCGGACGACAAACGTCGAATGATGCGTACGCTTTGCCTGTCCGTATCTTCTTTACCCGTGTCCCGTCCGCTGCATACCCGGCTGGCATCAGCCGGCACCCCCCTGCCCCGTAACGGCGTACCCTCCCGGCAACAGACCAGCATCAAGAAAAACGGACCCAAACTAAAAAAATCTTCCGACGTTTGGATTGCATCCGGATAATTTATTATCTTTGCGTCGCTTTTAAAGCGGGATGTAGCGCAGTCCGGTTAGCGCGCCACGTTCGGGACGTGGAGGTCGAAGGTTCGAATCCTTTCATCCCGACCAAAGAAAGAGAGGTCTTCAAAAAATTGGAAGACCTCTTTTTTCTTATACAGACACCGGCACCCCGCACGGCCCCCCTTCTCCGTACCGAGTATGTCAGTGCCGGTCCAACTAGCCCGTAACACTATGCTCCTTCACATAAAAGCACATTTTTTATTCAATATATATTGTTGCCGATTAATAAATTTGTCGCTATATTTAAAGCGCAAAATTAATCATCGAGACAGTGCGGATTTAGCCCCCCTTATGCCGGTGCCCCCAACCCGACCATAAGAAATCCGTACTGTCTTCTTATTTTTGCATCACAGATGAGTCTACTTGATGTCCAAAGAGTGCACGGACTTGACCGGCTCAACTCTTCGGATAGAGAAGGACAAACGGAAAAGCCAAACGTCGGTCTATACGAACAGAACGGACTTCTCCCCCCTCTGCCCATACCCGGGTCCAACAGGCCACATGACGGTCTGCCAAAATTATAACAACGGAAATATCACACCGAAAACACATTCCACTAAAAGTCGGGACATTGATTTACGCCCCATATTTCAATCACATACTGCCATGTTCTTCTTCCGTGAGCAGACTTTAACCGTGAAGACAAGATAAAGACGAAATACAATATATAACAAAACATAGCAGAACAAAGTCTCTACTTCAAAGAACAAATTCATCCCAAAATCATGGGATGGAGGCCAAACATCGATTATGATATCTTCTGCCTTTCTCAAAGAATCCACAAAGGCCAATCTATAAGTTTATGTCTCTAAAGATACGAAATTACCCATAAAAAACATCCGGACAGAACAGTCTCTGCCCGGATGTCCGCAAACAAGGAAACTCCTTATGGAAGTTATCTACGTTGAATTACCACCCCCAAATGGCATATGCAAAAATCAAAACACACATGAGACCGATAAGGATGCCGTCACGAGTCTCTATCGCAAACGTATTCGTATGCTTCCACCTCGCTTCGCACGTTTCCAGATTAATGGACAAACCCACAACTATCGGCAACAAAAAGAATATACCTATCATGATATATCCACCCAACGGCCACGTCGTCAAAGTCGTCAAAGTCGTCAACAACCGGCTCGACGGAAACAACTTATGTAGAAGTTGCAAAATATCCATACACAGGCAACTGCATATACCGCCAAATCCGATAGCTGTCTGCGTCTTTCTGGCATAAAACGACAATGACACGCATAGACATACAGCCGATAATAAAAATACTTAATCCACATCAATACACTGCATTTACATCACCTTCACCGGCACCCATAAAATTATACATCATGTTTTCCAATGACGCCTCTAACGACAGTTATGTACCCCTACCTAATCTATGATTCCGGAATCAAGTACAGAGGAAACCGATAGCGCCTATCAAGAGCATGAAAATAAACTCCTGATTCATCAAATACATCGCCATCAAGATAGGCATATGACTGAGCCCACATCCATGTTAAGACCTTCTCTGTACACAAATCCCAGATACACCTGCTTCCATCATCGTCTTTACACTCTTCCCTGCCTTGATAGACCTGCCTCCGATACGCTCCATTCGTTCTTACCATAAATTCTACCTTATCCAAAGACACTTGTACGAGCTGTGCTTTACGTGTTTTCAAATATAGGTCCGTATCGAACCTACACACAACCGTTACAACAATTCTCAATGTATCCTGTACACAAGATGTACTTATCTCGATTTCAGTATCCCAAGAATCCCTATTTACAATAACGGGTACAGCAACATTTTGTGCCTCAATAATTCCTCCCGCACTTATCATAACGTACAAAAGCAACAAGAATATTTTTTTCATAATCTCTGCAACGAACGGCACTAAAGCAATGAATATCAAACGTAAAAGAAACACAATAAAAAGGACAACGGAAAGCTATGACAACTTTCCGTCTTTTCCTTTCTCAATCAGGGAGCAAATGGACGGTTATTCTAAACGACCATTGCATCGTATAGCGCGGAAAAAGATATTCCCTATCCTTAATCTCAACATAAGGTTGATGCCACATCCATTCGACTATCGTATTCTCACATAATCGCCAGATACATCTGTCCGGATACCGTTTTCTGATTTCCGATTCACTATAATAACAGGTTGGCCATCGCCCTTTGCGTTTCCGGCCGTCCATATACCCCTCAATGAATTGCAGGCGCACATCCGTAGGTCGGGGCTGCCGACTGATATCCCGCAAATCATTATCGAAAACGACCGAAACAACTACGCCAACATCGGTAGGCCGTTTGACACAGGAGGTGTGTAACTCAAGTGTCTGGTTCTTAATACCAGTGATAAACATAGGTATCTTCGCATCCGACTGTCCGAAGACACTCATACACGATACTCCAACAACAAATAGCAACAAAACCTTTTTCATGCTATTACACTTTCCTATCAATAGCAATATAAATTGTCCATCCCTTTAAGCAGTCTATCTCTCACCTCAGTTTTATTTTACCATATCCTATCTGTTCCAAGAAATCTTTTGCGTCATAGATGCTGGAATTAAATACAAAGGGAAATAATACGTCCTGTCAAAAGGAACTCTTTTCAACTCGTCATATTCATCGTATTCATTTCCGCTCAGGTCATCGTACGACTGATACCACATCCACCTAACAACTTCTCGGGCACACACATCCCAAATACAACGCACAGAGTCTGGCGGCATGTCATAGCGGTCATACTTAAGATACCGCACCTTTCCCGAACTATCTTTGACATTAAGTGCCAAAGAGGAGAACGTAACGCTGCTGAGTTTGACCTGTCGTGTTTGTTCAAAAAATTCGGCATTGAAACGTAACGTGACACCTACCCATACACGAACGGTATCCTTCACACAAGAGGAAACCAACTCCACTCGGTTATTCCAGTCTCTATGTATAATCACCGGAATATCATCCGGCCGAGAAAAGGCACATTGTCCGAATAACCCCAATACAAATACCAGCAATAATTTCCTCATAGGCTCATCTTTAGAACATACCCGTTTAAAATACCGGAAAGCATCATAATCTTTCCGGTTGAACGCATGATTACTTCCGAGGCATCAGGTAGAGCGTGACGACGAATGTCCACCGTTTTGTATTTTCCGTAAAGACATAATCCCGACATTCGATAACTGAATACGGTTGATGCCACATCCATCGGACTATCGTATCCTCACACAGTCGCCAAATACAACGGTCCGGACGTTTTCTCGTTATTTCGCTTTCGCAACGATAAATGACCGGAGACGCTCCTTTTCTTCGTCTGCCCTCCAGATACCCTTCTATGTAGCTTAACTCCACATCTATCGGATGGACCTCCCGGTCAATATCATGCAAATCACTATCAAAAGTCACCCGCACTCCAACCGCTACCTTAGTCGGCCGCCTTACGCATGAAGTCTGCAGCTCCACAATGTGGGTTCGCATGTCGCTGATGAATACAGGCACGCCACCGGATTCCGATTGTCCGAACAGAGGAAAAAACGACAAACAAAAAAACACCGTGTACACTATCTTCCTTACCATACCCTACATATTAATAGCAATACAAATCCATCAAATTAGGCAACCGGTTTTTCAATTGCGTTCTATAATAAATACGCAGTATCGACAACAGGCGGCGACTTACCTGTGGCATCGTATCCAAATTATTATACATTCCCGACATATTTCGAGTAGAGCCCAATTTAAAATACTGTACAGCCTGCATAAAATCTTCACTTGAATAACCATTAGTCTGTAATCGTTGGAAAGCTTCCTGATATCTACGCCCTGCCTCTGTCAAAACTTCTTCTCCTTCTGCATTTATTTCTGTCATACCATCACCTGCACCTGAACCAAAACCCTCACTATGTTCAGTTGCCCATATGCTGGCTATTACATCTCCCATGAAGTATGCCTCTACCTCATTATAAATAGATGGTTTGCCTTGGCCATAATCGTATTGTACTGCATGAGTTAACTCATGACTAAGCAGATAAACGATATAACTCATATCATATTCACCTCGGCGGTTCGTTAAAGGAATCCAAATCTCTCCGCCTGCTCCGTTCGAAACGAAAACCCCGACACCTTCCATCCCTGGATAAGGTCCCAATACAAGAGTATAAACATTATGAGACCTAAGCAGTCTATCAATCATCTCGTTGCCACCGCTATTATATGCAGCATTCAAAGCATTGATAAATCTACCGCCGACAGAATCTATGCCCATGGCGGGACTCATATTAGCCACATACGATACATAAGACGAACCTCCTCCTGCACTGATAACACTTATGCGAATCTCTTGCCCGTTAGGGTCCACAAATATCACCGGATTATTGCCGCAATAAGCATAATCCGACAGGGAGCAATACTTCTCTGCCAGCGGGTCTATGGCGTTCCAGCGGCAGAGGACGGGGTCGTAGAGGCGGGCGCCGTAATCCAGCAGGTCGGAACCCGGCTGCGGAAACTCCTCCTTTCCGTTATAACGGAACCTGTTGTACTGCGGGGCGAGCCGCTGCCCCTGGAAAACATCCGTACTGTATGCCGTCTCAGACTCCCCGAACGGAGCATACTCGTTATAGGCCGCCGGACGACCGTCCGCCAGCACCACACGCACGCTGCCAAGATGGTCTTGCACATACAGCAGAACGCTATCGCCCGACGGGCCGCTAACCAGACGACCGCCGGAAAACTCTGTCGAAAGCTCCAACTGAGACTGATTGTAGTCGTATATCAAAGAACCGAGGTAGTCCCTGCCCTTGCCGCCTTCCGAACCGAAACCCGCAGCGGATGCTCGCGAGCCGTCCGAAAGCCACGAGTAACGGCAGCCCCCTTCGGGCCACACGATGCTGTCCGTCAAATTTAAATAATTATAACGGAACTGCATCGGCCTTTCCGGATTAAATGTCAGGTTGCCGTTCAGGTCGTAGCCGAAAACGTAGTTATCCGATGTTCCCGAAGTCCCCGAGACGCTGCGCGTCATCGACGCGAGCCGGTTGCCGGAATAGGTGTAACGGCGGATTTCGGCACTGTTCGGGGAAGCCGTACGCTGGTGGGCAAGGATGTTTCCGTTGCCGTCGTAATTCATCGTATAGGTGACGCGGTCGTTCTGCTGCACCCTCGTCGCCTGACACAGACGGTTATGACCGTCGTAACCGTAGGTATGTACCACCCCTTCCCGACCGAAAACCTGCGACCCCGTCACAATCCACCCGATATTGCCGCCGGACGAATAGGTCATCTCCTGCGAATAGAGTCCCGGCGCTTCAAGCCCGGTCAGGCGTCCGCGGATATCATACGCATAATGCGTCGTCACATGCGTACCGCCGCTCCCGACCGTCTTGGACGCCAGCCGCCCCAAATCGTCGTAACCGTACGACACGCTCCCTTCGAGGCCGTTCAGCACGACCGTTTCAGCCAACAGGCGTCCATGGGCGTCATACGTATAGGCCGTACGCTTCGTATCGGACTTCTCCCAACGGTCCGACCAACTGTGGCACTCCTCGCTGAGCACCAGCCGCCCCATGAAATCGTACTTCATGCTGTAACGGCTGAGGCTGCCGTGCACGTTGCGTTCGACCACCTGAATCACCCGCCCCAGACGGTCGTAGTAGAACCATCGGCCGACGAAAGCACCGCTCGTCTTCATCCCTTCGGACACGACGGCAAGCGTCTCATGCGTCTTCAGGCCGCGCGTCCGATAATCACAATCGGATGCAGTACAGATTCCCTCGACGGGTTCATAAGCGAACGTACCCCGCACCAGGGTGACAACCGCCTCAAGCAGCCGGTCGGAAGGCGGTACGGACGACAGTTCGCAGTCGTCGTACGCCTGCACCAGGCGTTCCGCCACATCGGCATACTCGGACGGCACATAGTAGGCGAGGAACGGCCGGCCGGAAGGCGTCAGAAACGAACCTATCAGAAATTCGGACTTTATTGCTCCCCCGGCACCGAGGAACGCCTCCGCCGCATCGGAAACTCCCGACCAAACCGTCTCCCGACCGGCATAGACATACAGCCAGCGGTCGTCCTCCACGGCGAGCCGCCGGTATTCGTACCCGAACGGCCGGTCGTAACGGTACGCGGCCAACAGCACTGTCCGCGGCAGCGCAAGCGGAGTACCGGCATCGGCAACCGCCTGGTAGTCCGCGCGAGTCGCAGCCGAGACGGTATGACACATGTAACGCGACACGAGGCGCCCCAGCGCGTCGTAATCGGACATTACCCAATAGCCTCCGACGAGGTTGCCGTCATCGTCCATCGTCCGCATGTTGGCATCCTGCATGAGCAGTACCCTGCCGCCGAGGTCGTACACATAATACTCCCACCCCTTACCGGGCACCTGCTTCTCCGCGACACGCCCCCGAAGGTCATAGACATAGGCAAAACAGTAATCGACAACGAGCCGGCTATTCGGCGCATACGAGATACCCGCTTCGAGTGCGGCGGCACCTTCCGGAGTGACGACGTAGGCCAGCCGCCCCATGCCGTCATAGACGCGGTAGGTATCGGCCCCGTCGCAGCGCGAAAGGACGGTACGTCCCGCCTCGTCGGTAAACGTTTCGACCGTATGGCCGTCCTCATCGGTCGCGGTACTCTTCTCGAGGAAACCGGCCTCGCCGTAATATGCCTGCGCCACGGAGAATCCGCCCGTCTCCGCCGAATACGACAGGCGCAGTACCGCATCGTCGGCCGCGGCCGCATCCAGGCCGAACCGGGAGGAAACGGAAGCCGAAAACCCCGGCTGAGTACGTTCGAGGAGCAATCCGCGCGGGGACATCTCGAAACAGTTCCTGAAATAAGGCCTCGGCAGAGCCAACGAAAAGGCCGACGCATAATAGCTCTCCTGCTCGGCAACGGCATCCGCGCGGTATCCACCCGCATTGGACGACACCACGGGATAAGGCAGGTAGGAAAGCACCTCGCCGGCCTTCAGAAAAGTGGCGTGGACGGGGGTGACGATATCCTTGCCCGAAGGAGAACCGCCAACCTCGATACGCTGACGCTCCTCTCCCAAAGAGTCGTAATAGGTGACCGTAGCGACATAGTCCTCCGCCGAAACGGCGGTATGTGCAGCCGTATAGCGTTTCCGCACCGTCACGTTGTTGTCGGCAAGAATACCGGCCGACCATGCGTCGCTCACACGGAGAGTGCCGAGCGAAAGGTAGCGGGCGGCATCCACATACCAGTCCGCCTCCGTCTCTCCTCCTATCACACAGGGTTCAACTCCGTCCGCAGGCGATGCAGCAACGGTTTCCGATACGTTTTCGGCATCCGGTAAGGCCATCCGCAAGGACTTCCGACCGTATTCACAGGTCTCCAGCAGGTTACCGCAGTCGTCCTTCACCGCGTTGAGACGGCCGACGGCATCGTAATGGAAAGTCTTCATCCTGCCCGCCGCATCGGTCGCCGAGGTCATGCCGACCATCGGCCGATAGGTGTACGTGGATACGAGGGCGCCGGGCAGGTCGTCGCGCAGGCCGTTCAGGATATTCATGAAGGCACTGTCCGGAATATCGTCCGCATCGTCCCGGTCCCTCAGGGCCGCCGCCACCTGCTCGTAAGAGGCGCCTCGTATCTCGGCCACCGGATACATTCCCCGGTAACGCCACACGTAACAGGTCTCCGGCTGTCCCGTAGCAACGATATGCAGCGGATTGCCGTACTGGTCGAACTCCTTGATTTCCCGTTCGGCCAAAAGCTCTCCGTTGAAATACCGCTCCTCCCGACAGGGCCTGAACACGCTCCGCTCCTCCAGTCCCACGGTCACGGTAACCTCCCCGAAACCGATATATACGGCGCTCTTGTCCGTATCGTTCTTCACGATTTCCACTCCGACCGGGGTATGGAGCATGTTCGCGGCACACATTTTCCTGTAAACGGGCAGGTCGTAATCGGTCGGATACAGAAGACGCTGCACATAGACGTCGCCGTCCGTCTCGACCCGCACTTGCCGCAGGAGCAGGCCGGACGTGTAACCCTCCTCCTGCCCCAGCGTACCGTCGGGCCACTGACGGTAAGGCTTGGGAGCGTAATACATATATCCGGTTTCCACCGTATGTTCCCTATCGCCGTAACAGGTCGTCACACGCATGGATACGGGCCGGAAGAGCAGCAGACTCTCGGTCACGTCGAAATAGAGGCAGTCCTCTACCGTACGCATGTGGTTGGTTTCCCGCGCCCACACAGGTCTTTGCAGCGTCGCAGTCGTCACCATGTTCTTCACGAACAGGCCAACAGTCACCAACTGCATCACCTCCGGACTGTACAGGTCGTACGTCCATTCGGTCGTGCGCACCGCACGATAGCTGCCGTCCGGCAATCCTTCGTACTCCACCCGCCGGCCGAGGTTCCCGAAGAACCGCGGTTTCTCCTTGAAATAACCGCGTATCTCGCCTATATAGTGAACGGTACCGTCGGATGCTTCGGTCGTATCCTGAATCGATACGGATTTCCACTGCTCTCCGTCCGGAAAGGCGGGGAAACGGTAGTTCTTGGAGACGAAATCACAGGCCCATAGCCGCGTATCGTACTCATAATCCGTCCGGACGGACTTTCCGTTTCTCACATCCGTCACCTCCTCCGTCACCTCCCCGTAAAACACCCGGGCATTCTCCACCCTGGCTCCCGGAAGGACGGAATCGGAGTGGATGACGAGATATTCGTCCACACGACCGGCGGCAACTCCCACCTGCCTCCGCTCGGTAAAATCGGCTATGTCGAGCCGCCGGAAATCGACGGTCGTACCGCTCTGCCGGTAGGTGAATGTCCGGCGCCTGACAAGCGTACCCTCGTCGTAGGTTCTGATTTCGGCGATTCGCAGGCCGATGCTGACATCACCTGCCACCGCATCGCGATGCGTATTGGGGGCATACAAGAACTCCGTCCGGGAACCCGCCTGACGCGAAATGGCCTTCAGCGCGTTATAACGGGCATGATGGAAAGAGTAATCCCGTTTACCCGCCTGACGGCCCTCTACCGGTCCGTAAGGCGTCAAAAAATTAAGGTCCCTGTTGTCGTTCCGACCGTTGTAATATCCGAAGAAATCCTGGGCGTACCGGCTCTGCGGAGCCTCAGGTTGTGGTTCGATGGAGACGAGCCCCTCCACGCCGTAATACTCGAACGCATAAGAATCGTACAGCACGCTATCGCGGTCATAAAACGAGAGCCCGTTCAGTCGGAAACGTTTGACATCGTGTTCCCCCTCCCGGTTGTCGAACGACACCTTACAGACCAACTCTCCTTCCATATCGTACACCAGCATCGCAGCGAGCCTCCGCTCCGGGTTCAGGTCGAAACCTTCGGGATAGCGCGACGGGACGTTTTCAAGTTCCGGTGCCAGCGGCAGGGGAGCATCCGTATAGCGGAACGCCACACGGCCGCCCCGGTGACGTATCCCGGTCAGCAACATGCAACTGTAAGCAAGACAGTGTACCCGGTCGGGAACCTGCCCGGTCACATCCATCTGCAAGAAAAGGTCGGAATCCGGCGCATCCGCCGATTTGCGGTAATAGGCTGCGAAACCCTCCACCTTTTCCGTCAGCATCCCCTTATCCTCGTATTCGAACTCCACCGTATCGGCCAGGTCGGCCGACGTTATCCTCGTCAGCAGCCACGCCGTAGTAATATAGGCAGAGTTATCGACTGAAATGTCGTCGGTCACGACACCGTCCACCTCATGGCGGAAAACGTTCATAGGCCTCACATCCGCCTTGCAGGCAAATTCATATCGGTTGCCGAGCGGGTCGGTCACGGTAAAACATTCGACGATTTTCCGTTTTCCCCAGAATCCGTCATTCACCTCCGCATACTCGAAGGTTATCGCATCGTCGTTACAAGAGGTTTTCACCAGTTCGGCACCGCTGCCGTTGAAATTGATAAGAAAACTCCCCGAACCGCCCGGATAGGAGTAACAATACTTATCCCAACAGGAGTCCTCGGTACCCGCTATCACCCGCGACAGATAGTCGAGCGTAGCCGTGCCGCCCGTCCGGACGGTATGGTCTGCAACCCCGTCATCCATCATACCGCGTATCTCCCTGACCACGGCGCCGCCGGCATTGAGCGACCAACCGAGTCCCACCGCTTCGGAGAGTTCCTCCAGCCGGATACCCGACGCATGGTAGGCAATCGAAAGGGGAACTTCCAGCTTACCGCACACGACACGATGGAGCGGAACCTCGATGTTCGTCAAACCGAGGGAATATTCCACGGGGAAATCCGCATACTTGGCCACATGGCCGGCACTCAGCGAAGGCGACAACCGCCGCATCTCCGGTCCCCACAGGTCGGCAGGCACCCCGTCTGCACCCGCAGCGGAGACAAACACCTGCCCGGTCTTCCGCACCACCCCGTTGCCATGCACCGGCGTCTCCGGTATCCCCGACAACATATCATTCCGTTTTTCCATAAGAATTGAGATTTTGATAAAAACAGCCATGAAAATACGCCGACAAGACACGGCACGGTTTCCACGACTTTCGACTCTCCGGATTGGCCGGGCATTGCCACACCGCCCGCCGACACGTTCCGAATATCCGGAGGCCGTTTTTCTGCAGGAAAGGGATTCGGGCATATTTTTTGTGTAGAGTTGCGAGAGATACAACGATTTGAAACACCGGATAAATCTGCTCTGCGGCCGACCGGCACCCGCCACCGGACGCATATGCTGCGGGCCGCATGCCCCGCAAACGGACAAATACCCAATAAGGAAGAAGAACGCCCGCGCAGCGATTCAGCGCACACACCGTTATGAACACGAACCGATTCGCCCAAGCTCTACTGAACGCCATCAAGGAGTTTCTCACCTGGATAGGACTTCCCCGCGAGATACTCGACACGGCAGATGAAATCATCTTCCTGATACTCATCGTCGCAATCGCTTTCATCGTCGCGGTCATCATACACTCCATCGCCTCACGGGTCACCCGGAGGGTATTGAAGCGCAAGCACGACAATTTCCTCAGTTCGCTCGCCAAATACGGCGTTCTGCGGAAACTGACGGCTATCATACCGCCGCTCATCATCTCGGCCCTGCTGCCCTTCGCTTTCGACAAACGTTCCGAATGGTTCATCATCGGCGATAAAATCACCTGGATTTACTTTTGCGTTGCACTGATATTCTCGGTCAATGCCATACTGAATACGGTCGGGGATACCCTGAAAACCAAAAAAGAGCTGCAAAACCGCCCGATGAAGGGCTTCATCCAAATCCTTCAGGTGATTTTCTCCTGCATCGGCATTATCGTCATCGTCTCCATCCTGATAAACAAATCCCCGTTCAACCTCATCACGGGCCTGGGAGCCTTCACGGCCGTCCTGATGTTGATATTCAAGGACACCATCCTCGGATTCGTCGCAGGCGTACTGATATCGGAGAACGACATGGTACGCATCGGCGACTGGATAGAGATGCCGCAGAACAACGTAAACGGCATCGTGACCGATATTACGCTGACGGTCGTGAAAGTACAGAATTTCGACAACACGACTGTCACCGTCCCGCCCTATTCGCTGGTATCGGGCTCTTTCATCAACTGGCGTGGCATGAGCGACTCCGGCGGCAGACGCATCATGCGCGAATACTCCCTGAAGCTCGACTACATCAAACCGTGCACGCCGGAATTCCTCGAAAAGATGAAAGCCTTCAATGCCGACCTCGCACGGTACATCGAAGCGAAGCAACGACAGGCCGCCGCAGGAAAGACGGTCAATACGGACAATCCCGCAGGCCTGGTGAACGGTACCATCGATACGAATGCCGGTCTTTTTCGGGCCTATATGACCTTGTACCTGCAACGTCATCCCTCCATCAGCAAAGACATGCTGCTCATGGTGCGCACGCTGGCTCCCACAGCGAACGGACTTCCGGTACAGATATACTGTTTCTCCTCCAACACCGACTGGCCGAGCTACGAATCCATTCAGGCGGAAATTATGGAACATTTCGTATCCGTACTGCCGGCATTCGACCTCTACCCGTTCCAGAACGCCGATGCCCGCGACTCCATCGTCAGCGGCCTCATCGAGTCGGGCAAAATCGACCTTTCCACCATCGACGGCATCCCGTGGCATACCATCCTGCCCGCTAAAGAGAAGAATACCGCAAACGACGATACCACAGCTCATGCCACGGCACAGCCGGCAAAAGAGTAATGCCCCGGCATTTCATAACCGCCCGCCGCCCGCCGCCCGCCGCCCGAAGCAAAAAAAAATCCTGGGTAAAGGTTTGAATCTTTACCCAGGATTTCTTTATCATAACGGTCAATGCGACCGTCACGCCGTCGCATTCCCTATTCGCCCGTCTCGAAACGATAGTCGGTCGTTCCGTTCACCGGACACGCAGCCGCATTGGTCGTGACATATGCCTTCTCGTCTCCCGTATTGACCAGGGCAACGATATGGCAGTCGTCCGTATATCCCTTCAGGCTAAACGTGTACTCCTTGACCACCTCGGTGTTTTCAGTCAGTTCACCGAGCGATTCTCCGCCGAAAGGCGTCGCGAGCGTCCGGAGCGTATTATCGTGCACATAATTCGTAGTACCGCTCTGTGCACCTACGATGCCATCTTCCAGCAACATGACGCCGAGCAGATAGGAACCCGCCTCGCTCGGAGTCACACGTACCGTCACTTTGGCATTGCGGCCGGCATCCACGGTAGAGCTGATTGCAATGCCCGCTTTGGCCCCGTCGGCCTGATACTCCTTGATGGTATTGACGATATCGTTCGAGCTCATCGAAGCTGCTGCGGAACCGGGCCCTTCAGCATCATAATCGAAATAAACCGCCGGTACGGCCGATTCGACGAAATACGATGCAAAATCATGATAATCGGCAGGCGTATATTCGTCGCTCTTGTGTATGGTTACTTGTACCAGACGGTCGGGATAGCTTTCCACCGCAGTATTCAGTACGGGAGCGAAAGCCGTACACGGAGAACACCAAGTCCCCGTGAAACGGTACAACAGCACATTTTTGTAGAAATCGCCGAACCCCACATTGATGGGAGCCGATGTAGCGCCTTCGTATTCGGCCTCGAACTGTACTACCTTAGCAGTCCCGTTATAAGAGAAACTGTTCGACTCAAGGTACTCGCCCGTTTCGAGATTCTTAATCTTGGCCTGAGCGGTCACATCCTCGCCTTCGTACATCACCTTGAAAGAAGTGGCATCCGTCCCGTCGGGAACGATACGCGGTTTCGTAGCCGTAAGTACGAGCGGATTGGAAGCTTCGACGGTTACGGCCACTTTAACCGTATTGGAGGTCATGTCTTCATAAGATGCCTTAAATTCGTAATCGCCGGAAGTCGTCGAGGTAAAGGTATGTACACCCTCTTTCCAACGTTCGCCGTTCGTCAGATTTACGATAACCGTCTGGGCGGTCACATCCTGACCGGAATACGTTACCGTAAACGTGGCTACATCCTCTCCGTTATTGACAATGGTTTCCTTATCCACCTCAAGCACGAGACCGGAAAGCGGTTCGGCCTTGACGGTGACTTTATTGGACTCCACTCCCTCATAGGTGGCAACGAACTCATACATCCCTTCCTTGTCCGTCGTAAACGCATGGTCTATTACGGCGGCGCCGTCCGTTACATTCGATATCTCCGCCGTAGCGGTTACATCCTCACCGTCGTACTTGACGGTAAAGGTCACTTTGTCCGTTCCGTCCGAGGTGATTTCGGTGCGGTCGGCCGACAGAACGAGCTTCTTATCGTCCCCCCCCGGATTAGTAGAAGCCGGTTCAGAGCACGATGCAAATGCCAAAGCCGCCGCACAGATTGCATATCCGAAATACTTGATACTGCTCATAATGAATACGTGATTTGGTTTGTTGACAATGGTTAAAGAACTGCTGAAAAAATACGATACATTTAACGAAAATACATTTTTACAACAACATAATTGTTTTATACAAGGACTGCACCATCAGAGTGGTGCAGTCCCTTGCATATAACTGTTCGCTGCTATTCAAAGCTGTAATCAGCCCAACCGTCGACCGGGAAATTCACGATGTTGGATACACTCCAGGTTTCGCCGGATTTGGTACATACGTAAACCACTACCGTGCAGTTATCCGCCTTGTACTCGGAATTGAGCGTAATGGAATACTCTTTGGAAGCCGTCTGGCCCTCGCTCAAAGAACCGAGCGAATCGCCGAAGATGGATTCGCTGAGCGTTTCACGCAGCGTATGGTTGTGTACGTAATTGGCATTGTTGGAACCGGCCTGCTTATGGATGATACCGTTCTCGAGCAACATGACGCCGAGATAGTAATCGTTGGCCGCTGCCGCAGTAACTTCCGCATTGACCTTCAGGGTGCTGCCGTCCACCACTGCATCGGCGGCTATACCTACACCGGCCGCAACTTTTGCAAGTGGCTTGACCTTGGCCAATATTGCCGAAGCGGATTCGGCTCCGTAGGAATATACAGACAAATCCATGTCATAGTAAGTCATCGGCAGTCCCGATACGGTGAAATATGCAGTGATATCTTCTATATTCGCGGGAACCATCGGGTCAGTGTACATGGGGTGGTGAATGGCCACTTCTACCATCCTGTCGGGAAATGCCTCGTTGGCCTTTTCAAGGGCAGTGGCCATCGACACGCAATTCGTACATCCCACGCTCGTAAACTTCATGACCATCACGTTCTTGTGAAAGTTTCCAGAACCTACGCTCAGCGTCTGGGAGGTCTTGTCGTCGTATTCAGCCACGAATTGAACCGTACCGTCAGCAGCCATCGTATAAGTCGTACCGTCGAGGTATTCGCCCGAAGTCACGTTCTTTATCTTCGCGGAAGAGGTCACGTCACTGCCCTTGTCCAGCACGGTGAACGTTGCGGTTTCGCCCGTTTTCAGACGGGCCTTGTCCACCTTGAGACGCAGCTCCGCAGCGGGAGCGGCAGTAACCGTCACCTTAACGGTATTGGAAGTCAGATTCCTGTACTTGGCCGTAAATTCGAATTCACCTATATAATTCGGAGAAACGAATTCGTTTTCGCCCTGACCGTATGTTTCATCGAGCGTTACGTTAGTAATGGTCGACGTAGAAGTCACATCCGTACCTTCGTATGTTACGGTAAACGTGGCTTTGCCCAATCCGTTGCTTATAATAGATTCGGTATCGACAGTCAGAGTCAGAGACGAAACCGCAACAGTCACTTCGTTGGAAGTCACGGTCTCCTGCGTATCGGGGTCGACATAGGTTGCGGTGAATTTGTATTCACCTGTCGCAGTGCTCGTGAAGGTAAAACCTTCTAATTCGGTCTCACCGTTCCTGATAACGGCATCGGTGGTTACATCGATGCTCTTAGCCTCCGTGCCATACTTCACGGTAAACGTTGCCTTGTCACGACCGTCGGCCATGATGGAAGCCTTGTCCACCGACAGCATCAATGCCTTGTCGGTAGGTGTAGGCCCCTCAGCGGGGGTAGGGTTGCAGGCCGTAAAGAACAGCGCAGCCGTCATCAGCACGAAACTGAGTCTTTTGAAAGCTTTCATAGTTGTGAAAAAAAAATTTTGTATTTAATCGAATAGTTTGTTCCTATCCATCAGAACGAAGTAGTCAGAGAGAGGTTGAAGCCGGTATAGCCGGGCATCTGGCGGCAAACGCCTCCGGAGCAGACGAAACCGGCGCGGTTGCGCCCGTAGGAAAGCGCTATCCTCGTACGGGACTTGGTATAGCTGACACCTACATTATAATAATGTACCTTTTCTTTCTGGTAGTTATACATGTCGCTCACGAATACGCTGAAGACCGGTGCGAAGCTGTATTCGAGCTGTGCGGCCCACCAGTCGCCGTTATTCCTCGAATCGACCAGTTTCTCTTCGCCTTCATACACGAACGGCGCATACAGATATTGCAATTCTAACCGCAGCGAATGCCGCGTATCGAACTTGTAGAGTCCGTCGAATGCGAATACGTACCTGTTCATGGGAATGGTCGTCCGTTCTTCCCCCATCATCCGCTGGAAAGCGAACAGGAACGTGGTTTTCACCTTCTTGTTCCACTGCTTCTCGAAATCGAAACTCGTATCGAGGTATGCGAAATTCATCGCCGGAGCACCCTCCGGAGCTCCCAGCACATAGAATACATCCGAAGGCTGGTATACGACCGAGGCATTGACATGCAGTTTCGTGCCATACCTGCCGCCGAGCTTGCTGCCCCTGTGGATGTTGTAATATACATCGAGCTGCCCCGAACGTTCCCCTTTGGCCTTCACCTGGAACGGGTCGAGGTTGGCCAGCGAATAGGTATATTGCCTCGTCAGCGCCGGAATGTAGTTCAGTACGTTGCCCGTACCGCTGTACTGCAGTTCATTCGAATCCGTCAGCTTCATCTCCATATGGTCCACGTTACGTCCCGTCAGCGAAATACCCCAGCCGTAACCGCTGTAACCGAGCTCGATTAACTGCGCCCGCCCCTTGTAGGCTACGTTTTCGCCGTCCTGCAAGTAGGCCCCCGGCGACTTGCCGACGAGTTCCAGACGTCCGGAAAAGCCGGCCGCCTCGTACACCATACGGGCCGACCATGCGCTCATGTCCGAACTCAGAATGGACTGGCCTTCGTTGTTAACGATATTCAGACGCGCCTGGTCGTACTGCGACAGGTAGCTGCCTTCGAGCGCCAGATACTGCGACTTGAACCCGAACAGGGACGACAGCGCGAGCGTGGCATCGGCGCCGCGCAGCCACGAAGGTGCATATTCCATATAAAGTCTCGGACGACCGAGCATCGCCCGAATAGCGAACGCATCGCCTATGTTCATTCCTGCCCGCACACCTTCTACGGAAGTATTCACTCCGAGCGCCCGGTCTTCGTAGGCGCGGAAAATAAGGCCGCTGCCGTACTGGTCGTAAAAGTCGCCCACCGTAACGAAGAAATTATCGTCCGTCCAGCTCGCATACTTGTTGGTTATCTTGCCCCCCTGATACTGGTCCGGATAACCGTTGACGACCGGCGCATACAGTTCGCCCTGTATTCCCGCACTGAACTTGCCCAGCGAATAATCCAGCTTCAGGTAGTTGTTCGAACCGATTCGGTCGGTCGGAAACCTGTTGCTGACATCGTATATCTTATCGTCCGGCATGTACCATATCGTATTGGTCTCAAAACTGCCGGAAAGCCGTCCGTAATCGGTCGGCTCCTGAGCGTTGGAAATGCCGGCAGCCATGAAGCCTGCTGCACATAAAAAGCCTGTAATCTTTACGTTAGTAAATCTTTTCATATATTAAGCAATTCTTTATCCCAACAAATTAAGAAAAAAATAATCTGATAAACAAAGAATCGGCGAAAAAACCGGTACCCTGATTTTTCAGTTCTCTTTATAAGACGCCCCGACGGACCGAAATGTTGCATCGTCTTTTCCGATTCTTCGAAAAAAAGCGGGGATATTTTGTGAAAATATCCCCGCAATACGCATACAGGCGCCTCCATCCGCCGATTACGGGATGTAGAAGGCAAGCACTCCGAGCGCATGAGCCTGGCACCACAGCCAGCAGTTCTGCCCCTCCTTCTTCATGATTTCAAACTCGATGGAGTCGAAATTCTCCACATCTTCGAAACCCTCGCTTTTAACGGAGGCCTGCACCTTTGCCCCTACGCTGCCTATCGGGGCGGCAAATGCCACCTCGATATATTTCGTGCCGTCATTGGAGACTATACGGAACGTATTCGTCGCCTTGTTGAAGTAGAGCTGGTCGGTCGTCTTGTTGAAAGCATACTGGGCCTTGGCCACTTTATAGACACCCTCCGTCACCTTTCTCTCGAACTCCTTCGAAGTGACGTTAATTCCCTTTGGGCGTTCGCATCCGACCAATGCGACTGTCGCGGCCGCCACAGCCAATACCATTAATATCTGTTTCAGTTTCATGGCTATCCTCAGTTAATTCTATCGTACATTGACATACTTGACCAGATACTCCACACCGGCATCGGTGGTGATTTCGGCCATAATTCTGTAATTGTTCCCCGACGAGAGCTTCACGACGGTTCCATCGACCTCCTCGCCATTCACCGTCCACTTCTCAGCAGTGACTTCGGAAGCGATATTCCGGTAATTCAGCACAATGGCCTCGCCCTCCTGATAGGTAGTCTCCATGCCGAGCGTAGGCATCTTCGACAAATCGAGCGCCTCGGTCGTCACCTCCTGCACCTCCATGGGTTCCGTCGCATCCTCGTAATAAATGGATACGGTGTAATTCGTGGAGGGTTTGAGTCCGGTGAAATGGATGGTACGTTCCACCGTGGTCACCGACTGGGATTCGCCCCCCTTCTCCTGACAAACGACCCTGTAGTTGTCATTGAAAGGCGATACGAACGAAACGGCTATATCGAACTGGCCGGGCGTGACGGTCAGGTCCCTGATGGTACCGCTGCTCACCTTCTTCACCTCGAAAGTAACGCCCGTCCCGACATTCTCCTTGATATTATACAGTTCAAACCCGGTCGTAAATCCGTCCCACCCCACAAAATAGGGAGAGTAGCCGGAGGTGAATTCCGTGACATTCTCGGTCCCCGGGAAGAACATCTTGCCGAAACCGCTGAGCACGTAATTCTCCCTTTCGACCTTGGAAGCCATTACGAAACGCATACACTCATGGTCGCCGTAGGCATTCACACGGTTGGCATTGAGGCTCCAAAGGTCGCTGGCACGGTATCCGCCCACCCTGTTCTGGGACTTGTCGATATGATAGACCAACATACCGGAACCGCTGCCCACGATGGCATATGAGGAGTCGGGGTCGCCCGTCTGCAGGTACCTGTCCCACGTACTCAAGGTACCGTTACGGTATTCGAACACGAATATCTCTCCCTCGTTCATCGACTTTATCATGTAGCATTTGTCGTTATAGACCGGTTCGAGGGTATATTCTCCCTCTTCGGTTATCTCGGTCAGGTCGGCCCAGCCGACCATATAACGCTCATAGGCCGACGTGGCCGGCGGAACCCGGCCGTCCTTCACATAGGAACCGGACGCCATCAGCGAGAAGACATCGAGGTTGAATCCCGTGCCGTTCTGCGCATAGTCCGTATCGTAGAAATCGGGCCATCCGAGGATGTGACCGAACTCGTGACAGAAAGTACCGATACCGGCCATCACGGTGCCCGTATTGCCCTTCAGCTCGGAAGTGTACGCGGCCGCCTTCAACGCACCGCCGCCCCACCGGCCGAAACTCTGGTTGGGGTCCGAGAAGAACATTCTGGCAGGGTGCAGATAACCGCCCGTCGCCTCGGCATTGTTGTAGCCGGCATAAAAGATGAAAACATCGCGCAAATCGCCGTCCTCTTCCACATACGGGGAAAAATCCACTCCGTTGGACTGCGCCAGGTTGCAGGCGTCGATGATGAACTGCCCTTCGTTGCCCGGATAGTAAAACACGGACTGGCTGAGCTGGAACGGCCCCACCACATCGAAATGGGGGTTGAACTTTCCGTTGGAGTTGTCCACATAGTAATCGCGGGCACTGCCCATGGCATTGTTCTCGGAGTATCCCTCTTCATTGAGCATCCGGTCGAACGCATCCCGCGGATTGCTTATGCTGAAATCCCTGTCGCTGAACGAAACGAGTATCACGAGCGACCTGAACTCCTCCCTCGTATTCGTACCGGCCGCCGTCGTCCGGAGATGCAAATCGTCCTCCAGCACGGGAGAAGCTCCGAAAGCCACGCCGCTGCCCGCATCGGCCACCATCGCGGCAGCCGCGACACCATGGGGATAGCCGAAGCTCACGGAACTGAGAATACGGCGCTCCTCGTTCGTCCGGTTCATCGGGTCATGGGCCTGTACCCCCGTAGATACGAGTTTCGTTCCCTGTACCTGCGCATAATAGAGCACACCGTTTTCGGCCACGAGGTTGTAGCCGTCCACCGTCGTAACATAGTTGAACCTTTCGTCACCGTACAGACGCACGGTCATGGTCGTCCCGTCGGGCTGCTCGACCCTGATGGGCCGCGGATACGACGGTACGGCACTCAGCTCCCACCCCCAAAACAGCACGAAGAGGAAGGCTGCCAAAGATTTAAAAGTATACGATAAACTCATTTTGTAATTTTGTTTATAGAATTAGCAGATATTGTTTCCTATAATTAACTTTGAATCCGATTACATGCGTAAAGAGTTTCAAAAAATGATACATATTTCACCACATGCAATATTCATATCGAAATATTTGTCATATGTCAAACAAAATCCTCTGTGTTAATCTTTATAAAAAACGTTTTGGCGTCCCAATATAGTACATTTTTCACGAAATTGCATCCCCGTTATCGGCGATAAACATTTATGTACTTGATTCTGTGCTTGGAATAGATTGCAATATGGAGAAAAAAATTTGCCAGAGCTGCGGAATGGCACTCGGAGACCCCGGATTCTACGGTACGAACAGCGACGACAGCAGGAATGAAGACTACTGTATCTACTGTTTCGCCGGAGGCGAATTCAACGAAGAACTCACCATGGAAGAGATGATTGAACAGTGTGCGGAAATGTATGCGATGAACAGCGGCGGCGATGCGGCTGCCGTAGAAGCGGCCCGTACACACATGACCGAACTGTTTCCCACCCTGAAACGCTGGAAAAAGTAGCCCTTTCTCCGACACGGATACGGACTACCGCAGGAAAAGGCGACGACCGTACCGGACCCGCCGTCAGCGGGAGAGGCTGCACGCCCGCCGCAGCGCTGCGGCGGGAAGAAGGAGGAGATACGATATGCTGCCCGGCGGCAAGACATGCAACAACATACCGGTACATCCGCATGGAACAGACAGGCAAGAGGGCCGCACACGGCCCGGAGGAGTTTTATGAGGAGGTTTACTCCATCGTACGGCAGATACCTCCCGGCAAGGTACTCACTTACGGGGCGATAGCCCGCATGATGGGGCGCCCCCGTCATGCGCGGCTCGTCGGGCGAGCCTTGTGGGGCACTCCGTCCGGACGCGGTATCCCCTGCCACCGCGTGGTGAACAGTCGGGGCAGTACCGCTCCCGGATGCGACGGACAGCGGAATTTGCTCGAAAACGAAGGGGTGCCTTTCCATCGGAACGGCCGCGTCGTGCTGGAACGCTGCCTGTGGCAGTCGGACGGAGAACCGCCCAATGAATGATGCAACCTAAGAAAACAGAGGAATGGAAAAGATATGGTTCGACGAGAGCATCTGCCTCCGCGCAGCGAAACTCTCCGATGCCCCGGCAATGTTCCGGATGATAGATACGCAGCGGCAATATCTCGGTCGCTGGCTGCCTTTCGTGGCGGAAACCCGCACTGAAAACGATTCGTATGCCTACCTGCAGTCGGTCCTCTCCGTCCCGTCCGAACGGAGGGAACTGCTGTGCACGATAACCGCCGACGGGCGTTTCGCAGGGCTGGTCGGATTCAAAGATACCGACCGGGCGAACCGGAAAACCGAAATCGGCTATTGGCTCGGCGAAGAGTACCAAGGACGCGGCATCATGACACGGTGCGTGGAGGCGCTTTGCGGCCTGGCCTTCAGCGAACTGGACATGAACCGGATACAGATACAATGCGCCGTAGGCAACACCAAAAGCAGCAACATTCCCCGGCGCCTGGGTTTCACACTGGAGGGAATAGCACGGGCCGGAGAGCTTCAGGCGGACGGACGGTTCTCCGATATCGAAGTGTATAGTCTGCTGCGGGAAGAGTACATACCGCGGGGAAAACGGACGCAATACGACGAACGCCGGAACGAATAGCCAACATGAATATGAAAAAAACGCTTGTCCTGCTCCTTGCCGCAACCGCGGTATTCTCGCCTCTACGGTCACAGGAAGTATCCGGCAGTCATTACGACTCGGTGCTCCGCCGGATTATGGAGGACGACCAACGGGTACGCAGGCAACTCGACAGCCTTGCACGGGCGGGAACCGACGTGACGGAACTGCTCCCTCTTTATGAAGAGATGGCCCGCACGGATGCCGCCAACCAGCGGAAAGCCCTCCCGATACTCGAAGAGTATCTGGCCGGGACCCTTCCGCTTTCGGACGAATCGCTGACTACGCTCTATTATGTCATCCAGCATGCGGACCTCCCGGTACAGGCAAAATACGCACCGTTTATCCGTTCGCTGTTCGAACGGGACATTATCACCAACGTGGAGTTCGCCTGGTTCACCGACCGGCTTCTCGTCAGGCAGCGGAAAGCCCAGACATACGGCCTGCAAAGTTACGTTTACGCAGGAACCGGCGACCCGTTTCTCTATCCCGTTTCCCGGAAGGTACGGAAGGCCTGGCGCAGAATCGGCCTGCCGGTCAGCGACCTGAATGAAATCCTGACCTCCTTCGGAGAGGGATATACCCCACTGCTCCTCTCCGAAGAGGAGTTCGCCCTCTTCGGTCACGCGGTACGGTTCGATGCCGACGACATCGGACGCGGCGTGCCGGACGTTTCCGTCCGTACCGAGGACGGCCGAACATGCACCACCAACGAGAACGGCTTCTATGCCCTCATCGTAAACAAACACGACCTGCCCGGCAAACTCATCTTCCGATATGACGGCCGCGTCTACGAATACCCGTTCGGAGAATTCCCCGACACGGACTGGGAAATCATCGACGCCACGATTCCCTAATCGACCAGGCCGAAACCAACCTCTGCAAGCACGGAGAACGCCCCTCCGTCCTCCAAAACAGTTTTTCGATTGACTGCCATCGGTACCCACAGCCCCCTCGAAAACGCCGGATACCGGTTTAAGCCCCTCTCCGACCAACGCATTGTCCGGCCGCCAAATGAACAACAGGCACACGCCGCCCTACCCACCGGACATTCCGTTCCCCTCAGCCGTAAACATTCCTTCCCGTATACTCCGCAAAAACACCGGACACCGGCTTAAGCTCCCGCCCCCACAACAACCCAATGGGCTACGAGATAAATGGCGCACCTTCGCCAACCGACAGGTCGTCTTCTCCGGTCGCCCGCCCCTTCTATCCCTCTGTCCACCCGACCGAATACAACGAAGGAACCGTCCCGATACCACCGGGGCGGTTCCTTCAAACAACTGCGGCACAACGGCCGCGTTTATCATCAATCGTTCAAAGAGAAGCGCACGTAAGCCACCACTTTGGCCTCCTTGTCCACAGATTGGATGTGCTGACCCACGCTCTCCTTCGGATTCTTCACGAAATCCTGGCTCCAAAGCGTATTCTCCTTGAGGAACTTCTTGACCTTACCGTCGGCAATTTTGTCGAGCATGTTCTCGGGCTTGCCCTCCAGACGGGCCTGTTCACGGCCTATCTCGTGCTCCTTCTCAATCACCTCCTTCGGGCAGTGCGCCTCGTCAATAGCCACGGGTGCCATGGCGGTAGCCTGCATGGCGACATCGTGTGCGAGCTCGGCCGGTACCTCCTTGTTGAACCCGATGAGCGAACCTACCTTGTGGTTGATGTGCACATATTCCGCGCAGTAGGGAGCCTCGATACGGCCATAGAAAGGCAGTTCCACCTTCTCGCCCGTCTGGCCCGACTTCTCGGAAACAAGGTCGGCCACGGTACGGTCGCCCGCCTTGGTCGCCAGCAGCGATTCGAGGTCGGCCACATCGTTTTTCACAGCTATCTCCAATATCTCGTTGGCAGCCTGTACGAAACCTTCGGTCTTCGCTACGAAGTCGGTTTCGCAGGCAAGACAGAGCATGTATGCCTTGGTGCCGTTCACCACGCGCGACACTACGACACCCTCCGTTGCATTCCGGTCGGCACGTTTGCTGGCCACGAGTTTACCCTTCTCGCGGATAATCTCCACGGCACGCTCCATATCGCCGTCCGCTTCTGCAAGCGCATTCTTGCAGTCCATCATGCCGGCCATCGTCATCTTGCGCAGTTTCGCTACGTCTGCAAGCTTTATCTCAGCCATAATAATTCCTTTCTTTAATGGTTATCCTAATGTTATCCGCACAGCCCGCCGGGGCTGCGCCTTAACCGAACTACGGGAAGATGCCCCGAAGGCACTCCCCCGTAGTTTGATTATACCGGTAATCACGGCAGGAGTTACTGGGCAACCTCCTCCTTGATTTCCTCTTCTACCGCAGCTTCGGGTTTCTCCTGTACGGGTTTCTCTTCCGCTGCGAGCTGCTCGGCCTCGAACTCGTCGCTGCCGGCCACCTTCACCGACTTGCGGATACGGGGTTTCGCCTCCCTCTCCTTGCTTTCGGCGGCAGCCGCTTCGGCCTCCTTGTCCTTTTCGAGCTTGCGTTCGGTAAGTCCTTCGGCGATAGCCTGTGTCATCGCATCTATGATGACGGCTATGCTCTTGGTCGCATCGTCGTTCGCAGGTATCACGTAATCAATGTCTGTCGGATCACAGCAGGTATCTACCATTGCGAAAACAGGGATGCTGAGTCTCTTGGCCTCCTTCACTGCATTCTGCTCCTTCTGCACGTCAACGACGAAGAGCGCTGCGGGCAGACGGGTAAGGTCGGCTATCGAACCGAGGTTCTTCTCCAGCTTGGCCCTCTGGCGGGAAATCTGGAGTTTTTCCCTTTTCGAGAAATTGTCGTAAGTGCCGTCGGCGGTCAATTTGTCGATGGTCGCCATCTTCTTCACGGCCTTGCGTATGGTGGGGAAGTTCGTAAGCATACCGCCGGGCCAGCGCTCCGTAACATACGGCATATTGACCGCGGACACTTTTTCGGCAACGACCTCTTTCGCCTGCTTCTTGGTAGCGACGAAGAGTATCCTGCGGCCGCTCTTGGCAATCTGCTTCAGGGCCGCTGCCGCCTCATCGACCTTCACCACCGTCTTGTGGAGGTCGATGATGTGAATCCCGTTCTTCTCCATAAAGATGTACGGAGCCATTTTGGGATTCCATTTTCTTTTGAGGTGACCGAAGTGAACTCCGGCTTCCAGTAACTGATTAAAATCTGTTCTTGGCATTACTGTCTGTTTTTCTAATTTTAATTCTCTTTACATCAACCCGCAGGTAGCGCTTTTAGGCGGTCCGCCGGGTTTTCCGCGAAAGGGCAGCCGTGCGAGTAATACCGCTCCGGGTAGTCTGCACGGTTTGACAACCGCTTTCGTGCTTTGTAAGGACGTAAATACTAACGTTTGCTGAACTGGAATTTCCTGCGCGCTCCGGGCTGACCGGGTTTCTTGCGCTCCACTTCACGCGAATCGCGGGTCAGGAACCCGTTCTTCTTCATCACACCACGCCACTCGGGATTGATTTCGATGAGGGCGCGTGCGATGCCCAGACGTGCAGCCTCAGCCTGCCCGTGGATACCGCCGCCCGTGAGGTTGATGGTAATGTCATAGCTTTCCGGGTTCTCGAGCACCAGAAGGGGCTGTTTCACCACGTACTGGAAGATATCCAGCGGAAAGTATGTTTCCATGGGTTTGTGGTTTACGGTAATGGTTCCTTTACCGGGCTTCACGTAAACGCGTGCAACGGCAGCTTTCCTACGTCCTACGGTGTTTACAACTTCCATAGTTTCTACTTAATCTCGTTTAATTTGATTGTTCTGGGATTCTGCGCGGTGTGCGGGTGTTCCGCCCCTGCATAAATCTTGAGGTTGCGAAGAAGCGCATCTCCGAGGCGCGTCTTGGGCAGCATTCCCTTCACGGCGTGCTGCAGAAGGAATTCGGGTTTCCTCTTGAGGGTGTCCGCCGGGTTGGCGAAACGCTGTCCTCCGGGATAGCCGGTGTGTCTTACGTAGACCTTGTCGGTCATCTTCTTGCCCGTCAGCCTTACCTTGTCGGCGTTCACGACGATAACGTAGTCGCCGCAATCGACGTGCGGGGTAAAACTGGGCTTGTGTTTGCCGCGCAGTATCTTCGCGACCTGCGAGGCAAGGCGTCCCAAAACCTCCCCCTCGGCGTCGATGACGAGCCATTCCTTGTTGACCGTCTTTGCGTTAGCGGAGATTGTTTTGTAACTCTGTGAATCCACTTGTTTTACGTTTTATACCTGTTATTAAATAATTGATCCGTCACCCGTATTTTACGGGCGTGCAAAGATAGTGATTTCTAATCAATAAAAAAACAAATGCCGGAACAAATGATTCCGGCAGGACGCCCGGATTCCCCCGCACGGCGACGCTCCGCCCGACCAGGGAAACACCTATTTCCCTTCCGCTATATCTTGAACGAAACACCGAGGGTAAAATAGGCCACCCCGAAACCGAGCTCTCCGTAGACCGCAAGCTGCGGCACAACATAGTAGCGTGCACCGATGAAGACATCGGCCAGGAAACCGCCGTAACGGGGCGGCTGGCCGTTCCACCACCTACCCTCCTCGCGCACGTTCGCAATCTCGCCGCCGAGGGTAATGCCCGCATAGGTATCGAGCCTCTCTACGAACTGATAATGGAACGTTCCGCGGACACCCAGCAGGAAACTGTTAATCTTCTGCCTGTACGTATCGTACGGATAATAGTAAAAACTTTTGCGGCCTGCGGCGAAACCCATGTAGCCGCTCACGCCGATGGAACTGTATGCGTCGAACAAATTGTCCACGATGCCGTACTCTCCCTGTATCACTATCGGAGGCACGACCGTATTACCGATATTGAGCGCTGTTCCCGCCCCTATGCCGGCACTGAGCACGATATCGCCCCCGCCGAACGTATTCTGCGTCTGCGCTTCCGCCGTCATGCCCGCCACGAGCAAGGCAGCGAACAGGATGATTCCCCTTTTCATACCGTTCATCTCCATGATTCTCCCTTCTTGCCTATTCCGTATCTGCCTTGCGGCAAACCACCGCAAAGTAAATACATAAACTTCATTCGGGCAAGTTTATTATATGGCCGGGAAAGAAAACTTCCGGACGGAATACGGCTCCACTCTCCTTGTATTGTAAAAGATTGGAAATGTGAAACACATTCTCTATCTTTGTCCTGCTACCCGATGGGTAGAGACATATTGATGAAAGTGTTTCGCTTTTGTCTTGTGATGGGAATCTGACAGTTCAAAAAAACACAAAGAAGCCATACAGGAGTTGAATGGCACCAAAATCTTTTGAATCTTCGAAAATTCACCGACCGTCGTCTGCGTTGGTTGTAATCTTCACCGATGAAGATTACAACCGGGCCAAAGCCATGTACGACGAACGTATGGCTAATTACAGAAGCGGTGAAAAGTAGTACCTGGATTCTCTGAATAAATTGAGCCGCAATAGTTATTGCAGCTCAATTATTTTTTCCCGATTCACAATCCTACCTTCAGATAGGAGTCCCGGCGTCCGAGGTACATGTTGCCGCACACTTCTTTCGGCTTGTCAGATTGTTACGTCGTTCTTTTGACCTGTTGCGATTCCCGGATTCGGTGTCTGGTCAATCAGAGCCACAAGTTACGTACCTGTATGGATAGCCACTCCTTACTATATCGGAACTGCATTCAAAAAGTTTATTCCCTTGAATGTACAGTGTAATTATAGATATAATCGCTATCTTTGAATTATAAAGTAAAGTCAAAACAAAGGGATGAAAAGAGATAGTTTCGCCAAACAGACCAACCGATTTGCCGAAGGCCACAAATAATATAACATGTTTTTGGCTGCAAAATCTTCGTGAATGCATCTTGCTTTTAGTTGACATCAGTTGGTGAAAATCCCACTTATTTTCGTACCTCCGCAACGGATAAAAAACAGGTGGACTTCGAACGGGAAAAGGGAGTATTCCCGTTGGTTCTGATTCAAGTGAAAAGTGCGGCAAAACGGACGTTTCTTGGGCCTGAAAAATAAGCGAAAAAGAGCTTTCCTACCGTTCAAACAGCAACTCATTCATTTTAAGGCAGTTTATTAGGCTGCATCGGGAAATGAATGTTTTGGATATGATGTTATGAGGGGTATCGCAGAAGCAATAAGTGATTTTTTAGGACAAAAATTTTATGCTTATGTAATTCCTGACTAATTTAAGAATAATCATACACTACTGAACACCACCCATCATAAATACAGTATCTAAATCTGCATTAAGCTTATTATCTTTCATAATCCAATGTTTTATGCTCCCGCTAGCGAAAACTATAAAAAAGCCCACCATATCTTCAAAGAGTTCATTTCCGGCTACTGCATCGGTACCTCCTCGTTGAGAACAACAAATACCATGAGGAACAGGAGATGAGCCTCAACCGACACACCCATTTGGACTGAAAAATTAGTATATTTAATCCTTGATCGAGGAGGGATTATTTTTCCCTTCTCGTTTATTAATCGTTATATTATTTACGCACCTCAATATTAGGCATTCTTGTGTTAAACTCCTCGTCGATATTATGGCACTGCGTTTTGATAATGCTTCGACGCATAATTGCAGGTTGCAGGCAATACTGATCAAAATCATCGAAGTCTACATCAGCAACACTTTGCCAATGAGGAAAGAGCAGCTTCATGTATGCTGTTGCAATACGTTTTACGGCAGTAAAATCACGCATATCTGCATTAGATTCAAAAGTGACTAATGCATCGAAGAGTAAGCCATACGTATTTTGTGTGCGCAAAGAATGCATCAACTCTGAGAAATATTCCACGTTGATGGTCCACCCCTTAAATATCATACTTTTATTTATTCTGGGTAGATACCAGCCCTCGATAAAACAATGAAAACGATCCAATAGCGCTGACTCTCTAAAATTCTGAGGCAATGAATCAAAATAACGATAAGACAAGGGCCGGCGTTGCTCATTCAACGGAATATTACCCATTAGCATCAAACCGCACTCTGATGAAAATTCAGTATTATCAATCGTTGTTTTACCGCTCTCAAGATATGATTTTAAGGCTGCTTGAATCTCAGATGGTTCCTGAAAAACAATAGTTTGTATCTCATCAAATGCGGTATAATCGTGATTTTTGATAATACCATTCTGTTGTTTCTGTTTATCATAGAACAATTTGGCTCGTGTAACCTTTCCTCCACTGACAAGCCATCCGTACTTAGACAGATTACCAAATACATACGATTTACCGGTTCCTTTAGGTGCCAGCTCAATAACATTTAATCGAGGCTCTACAAAAATGAGCAGTCGTGTCAAAAACTCTAATTTTTGACTAATACTATCAAAACCATCGGGATCATACTCCATAGCAGACAACAGCACATCCAACCATTCGGAAGTTGTAAAGCCTTTTCTCGCTTCACGTAAATAGGCCATATCAACAGATCGATAAGGCTTGAATGGTTTGTACTCGACCATCTCTACATGATTTTTTTTCCCATTCTCATCAGGAAAAACGCATAATTTTATGACGCCCCATTTCTCTCCATCGACAAGATCACCCGTATGTTGTTGATATACATATTCAGGTATTTGGCCCTCATTTAGCTTTATGCCAAGGTCTGGAATGGAGAAACGGCGAATACCTTTTACAAGGTCAATATAAATGATAAAACGGGTCAACAACGTTAATTCCTGGCCATTTCCCAGCCGGTCTTTAACCGATGATGCATCTTGTGGAATTACATTGTCAAGGAACGCAGTCAAAGCACCGCTATCGACCTGGCCATCTGTATTGATATACTTCTTCAGAATAAAGTCTTTGACAAAGGATGGCAGATTACGGCCTGCAAAAAGGCTATTGGTGGATGCAGGGTCCTTATAAATTGCCATTGAGGCAAAATACTTCTTTATTTTATTGCTTATCTCTATTTTCATATTTCATCTCTATTATTCTTATATCAAGTCATCTTCGACCACACCGAAATTAATATTGAGTTGATACTCTTGCTTCGAAGTCCCTACGCACAAAGTAATACCTGATATACCTGCAGTTAGATTAATGTGACTACTATGATATTCGGAACCATTGTCTGTGCTTATTAACTTATATTGCTTGCCATTGTAAATGACATATGGAACTTCTTCCTTTAATCCTTTTATAACAAATCTTACAATAGGATCTGCTGCAGATAATTCTGTGGTCAATAACTTTGCTGTCCAAGTCTTAGCGAGCTCCTGATTGGAGATAATGAATATCGGTACGAGAACCTCTTCAGGTGTTGCTCCTCCATGTGCGCCATGTCCGATAGGTACTTTTCCACATAATGACGCATGTCCCAATGAACAGGCAATATCATTCTCCACTACGATATATTTATCATCGGGAAGTATGTTCCCGCCCTTCTTTTTAGCCGAACGCCCATGATGATCCGAATCAAATCCGACCAGATTAAACCCTGAACAATGTTGGGATAAATAGGTCATACCATGGTCAGATATTATGGCAATCTTTTTCCCTGCATATGAATCTATAATGGTATGAATAGCCTTTTTTACGACGTTAAATTCTTCGATGATATATCCTGGATATTTATTATTTGTTTTATGAGCCAAATTATCCAGGTCGCCTATTTTAGTCAGATTATCAGGAACAAGTTTTTCTAAATCTGCTTTATTCTTGGGAGTCGTTGTAGGCAATAGCGCTTTCCCGACAATTAACTCATTCAGATATATGCCATTAGCCTTTTCACATTCAATGATACTACAAATTACCGGGATCCAATCTATACCCAAGCCATCAATCCAATAAAAGACATCTATATCAGATCGGTCTGACAGAATAGTCCGAACGGTTTTGAAATCTTGATACCATTTATTGAAATCAAGCTCATTGGCGCTATGGACACGTAAAATGTCTTCAAGATTTTGGTCGTATTTATTGGCAAATTTTGCCTTTTTATATTTTTCAATATAACCCTCTATCCATGATTGAGAATCAATAGGCAATCCACTATTTTGTAAATAGCAATAGAAATCCGGGAACATATCGCGGATATCACATACCGAAATATGACCTTCGCCCAACCACTGAATAGCGATCTCTTTCTCAATATCAGTGTATGATGTGAGTACGCTCGCAGCAGTTTTATATTCTACATCTGCAACAAGTTTGTGTAATCGCTCTTCTAATCGTTCTTGTGCATCCATGGATGGTGCACCACTATACTTGAGCAATCTAAATAGTTCGGTCCTATCTTGGATATATACTATGAAGTTTTCAAAATCGAAGATAGACAACAATGTTTGCTCAAAAAGCTCCCGGTCATGATACGCTTGACAATTTTTCAATACTGCAGACAAATAATCATCGTCAAATTCGCTTAAATAGTATGTTACCAATAACCATTTATCAAAGTTATCTTCAGTATTATGCCAAGCCTTAATAAAGTCTTTGTAGTCTTTTAACTCAAACAGTTGAAAATATTCGTTGATAAACTGGTCAAAGGAGAATCGTGTAACATCTATCTTCGTTGCCAATTTGCACCAAAAAGCCTCATCACTCGCTTTGTATTGTACATTGCCAAAAGACAAGCCTAGACCAAGTGTTAAGAACTTATACACATTTTCACATTTGTCGAAGTTGAAAGCATTATCCGGCAGTGCGTTTTGCTCATAGGCGTATATCGCAGGTGATGTTGAGATAATGGTATTTGTAACATTTGTTCCATTCCGCCATAAATCCAGCCACTCTTTGATACTATGAACAACTGTGTATTTCTCGCAAAGATTCTCTACGCCATAATCCGTCCCATTGGACAAAACCAGTCGATAATTGAGTTGCCGGTCATCCGACTTCATATACCAGGCAAACATCTGGGCATCATTCTCAAAGTTAGACACCTTACCATATTGACCAACAACCACAATATACACGCGCTGATGCTTGGTATATGCTTTATTCGAACTTTGAATCGCTTTTAATGTGGTAATAAGCGCATCAAACTCTTTAAATTCAATATTATCATAAAAGCGAGCCAACTCAGAAAACGGAGCAATAACACAATCGCGTCCATCAAGGTCCTCAATGTGGTTAGCGATACGATTAGCCAACTCAATGCGCGATATGAACATATCATCGTATTGAGGGTTCATCCATTGATCCACACTTTGTATTTTAATATCCATATCAGACATCCTCGAAATAAAGTCGTAGGAATCTCTGAAATTGTCAAACAAAACAAAGCGCACAGGAAATCTATTGGCCGTACCGGAATTGACACCGTCGTATGTCTTATCGGTGTCTATTGCCGCAAATAGCTCATCTATGTTAACAAATGACTTAAGCATCGAATTCGTTAATGATATTAATTATGGAACTATTGCTTGCTTTATCAATAATCATTTCCAGAATAGCTCTTGCTGTATGAAGATCCTGGATTTGTCGTACCTTATTAAGTGCTGTGGACTTTTGCTGCAGAAGTTCTTCTGGATTATCTGCTGAGTATTCACTCTGCTTGTCATGAGCCTGCAACTTCTGCCCTCCCTCTTGGCGACGACGTTCTTCCTCCTTTCTTTGACGCTCCCGCTCCTCGAGCACCTTATTTCTCCACTTCACAAAAGCGATACGCACCTCTTCTTCGCTCCATAAACCAATATCACCTTGGATATGCTGACGAAGGCCATCGATGGCGACAGCAGTCTCTGTATCATTTAATTGGACGTCATTAGCATCTGCCGCACTACGCACAAAAGTCTCAAACCCGATTTTAAACGCCTCGTCGTGTTTAAGCAACTCTTTCAATTCAAACTTACGTTGTTTCATCTCTGAAAGAGTCTGCGTTAACAGATAAGGTTGGTTGCGGAAATCCTTTTCAACGCAAATCTTGACAATATTATCAATTAACTTTTGCAGATTTTCATCAGTAGTAGCGTATTTCAAAGACCACAACGGATATCTTTTACCCGTAATATACTCATGTGTGAGAGCCCAACGAGCATCAGTAAGGCTACTGATATCATTGTACCCTTTCAGTTCATTCAACCTGAAATTTTGGATAAACAATTTGCATAATTCGCCCGACTCCTTTGTTTCGAACATAAAGTTGAGCGTATTATTTACTTTATCGCTCTCCCACGCTTGGAACATCTTGATAACAGCATCGGCAATATGGGTAGCATCAAGCGGTTTGCCGTTCGTATCAAAAATCTGCTTGACATATTTGCGCATCGCAAAAGCTACCATACCCATGCATGCACACGATTGGAACAATCCAAACGGAGGCAGCGTTAAATCCTTTAATTTCTCACCGAGGTTAAAATCGGTATTTTTATTGATCCCATGTAATTTCTTGTCAACAAAATCCGACACGAGTTTCAAAGGATGATTGGGGTCGATTGATGCCTTCCATTCGAGATTTTCGTCTACACTATCTTGTAACAACAATGGCATATGTAAATACTGCCCCGTACAATGACTGCTTATGTCTGTTTTTGTATTATTGGTCAATACGGTTTTCACTGTATCGCGAGCCAACTGTTTTTTCCAAAAAGTCGTAGACTTGGAACGTAATAAATCATAAGAATCCGGGCCACTGGAGAAGATGGTTGGCGCCACACAGGAATTGATGGTCAAAGCTATCTTCAAGGCAGAATTCACGTCACTCTTGTCCCTTAAGTAATAGGTAAATGTTCCGCGCTGCAATTTCAAAACCCATTCGCGAATCATTGCATTAGCAGAGCCAATATGAGCCTCGGCCTGATCATTAGAGTTATAATTGCGTGCTACCGATGCATTGGCCTGATATTCGATAAATCGTTCATAATTGGTCTCGCCAAAAGGTGTTTCATACACAACAAATAGCGTATTCGCAAAACGACTCAATTCATCGTTAGACGAGGCCTTATAGGCAATCTGTTTTAATTCACTGATTTCTTGAGTGTCTTTAGCAAAGAGCAATGCAACGAATATCTCATATGCAGGACAACTCTTGCGCCCTTTCTCAATGGCATTGAGTAATATATACTCACTGCTATCAAGTGAATACATTTTGTACGTGCATGGACGAGTAACCGTCGAGAAGTTAGAGTTCAGAAGCCGCTCTGCTTCGTTTCCAAAATTGATGATTTGAGAGGTGTATTTAAACTGAGTGAGCTTCAATTCATTCTTCTTCGCTTCAATATCTTTGGTCGGAAGAGATGAGAATTGAATCGAGTACAATCCTCCCGGAGCTCGCTGAATGATGCTATTGCTATCCAGGTAGTCAAGCACCTCTTTAAACTTTGGTTCAATATATGTTCCTGCAAATAGACGTGCGATGTTTTCCTCCGAGGGAGTAACCGTCACATTATTCGCTATGTTATTAAGCGCATTGAGGAGCAAGATGCTTTTAAATACGGCATAACATTCAGGACCACCTTCATTCTCGACCTGCAGTTTTCGCGAATTGAAGCGCTCCGTAACAGCACCGAACTTGGATACCTTCTCATTGAATTCATCGACCACAAAATCCCATAAATAGTCGGCCGTAATCACACGGCCATCTGCATATATCGCCTCATCGTCAAAGAACGCCCGAATTTGAGGATTAGCCCCGATAAACTCAAAAACGCTGCGAGAAGAAGAACCCGCCTCACGAGCGTAATAGGTTGCCAGATTGGCTGTACCAGGATGCAATGGAAACAGATTATAAAGGTCTTGTTCAGTCTCTTCGGGACTGGTCGAGGTGGAAATCTCGGCAAATTCTCTATAAAGCGCTTCATGCGGACCTATGAATGCGCTTCGTTTATGTTCATACACAACACCATCGTCAATAATTCTGAATTTGCGCGACATAATCTTATACGCCGATACGGTCTCCATATTATACGGCATATAATGATAACGGCCTTTGGTTTTTTCTCGTTCTTCAACTTGCAAGCTATCCAAAGCCGAAGGATGGGAGATAAACAAGAAATAGGAATTATTCTTGGACATCATCATGCGTTCACTGATACCCTGAAGCGTAACAAGAGCCGATAACCCGAATGCCGATTTGAGTACATCGGTAAACTCATCCCATACTATAAGCAAACCATCATACACTCCTTGAGCGGCTAATTTATCCTGTACCTCAAAAATCCAATTTTCAAGATCGTCGCTCTGCAAAGGAATCACTCGATTCTGCCGGCGAAGCGCATTTTTGATATGACGAATTACAGATATATCATGGTTGCTCAATTTGTCAATCAATAGCTCAATTGAAGGCGCAAGCGCTTTGAGTTGAGCATCTCGTTCGATAACAAGTGACCAGAACTCATTATCCTTCTCTATATCTGCTATGTAATGATCAAAATCGGTTTGCACTTCAAACTCGATACCCTCCTGATTCAACGCATCTACAATATGTGTCTGCAATACAAAAGGCAAATCTTCCGCAGCAGCCATATTGACAATACCATAGAGGGACACCGGGAACAATCGTTTTTTGCTCCGTAGGTTCAAAATGTCAGAACGAAGCAAAGCCAACGATTCGTCCCGATATTCACACTCTATATACTCTCGAATATCGTCAATCGGATCACATAACAAGTGTTTGATTACAGCGCCTGCATGGCTTTTGCCACTTCCATAGGTTCCTGAAATCCAGAATGGTTTGTGAAAATCGGCATTATTGTTATACACTGATTTCACAACCTTTCTCAACACTTCATTAAACTGCTCGTTTGGAATAAAATCTCTCCAATCTCCATTCTCCGGTTGTATTTTAAAAGCGATGGCAGATTCTCGAATTTCAATTAAGTCTGAGTATTTGGTCTTCATTGTTTGAAATGTTCTCGGTTAGTTGTTTGACTCAAGTTTGAAAAACCGCACTATCTCACTCTTCATCAATTCACGAATATCCTTATCCTGAAGCAAGTCCCACAATGCATTGTCCAAGTAAGCATATTCGAGTATAAACTTATTGCTTGATACATGACTTGAGCCATGATATTTTTGACGCACTTGACATGAAAATATTCAGAAGTATCAAGATGAAAAAAGGGAAGAATTATCCGCGTCCTGTTATGATACACTTTACTATATTACTAATATATCTCTTCAAACTCTCTATTGCCCCATAAAAGTCGATTATCTACAAATATCTTTTTCTCAATAGCTTCTATTAAAGAGACAACAAATACCAGCTTGGCATTAGAGAAGAGCCTGCCTCTATAATTTCCTCGTTGCGTAAAAATTATGAGGTCTCTATAATACTGATACGAAGCAATGATTCCCATTATAACATTTCCATCTTAAGAATATCAATCGGCTGGATATCATCTCTAAGAGTGATATGATTCAATCCCATATTTAACTCGGCAACTAAAACTCTATGGGTTGTAGAATTAAGGAATCGCAGTTGTCTTTCAAGAGCATCTTGAGCAATACCAAATTCTTTATAGACACCAGATTCGACATCGGGTGAATATAAATCCGACACACGCAGCATACTTATGTTTTTAGTCCGCGCAAACTTATATATCGAATAGGCTATTGCTTCAGGGCTGAGATCATTGTACCCGTTTCGAATGCCAGTGCTTTTATCAATCTCAGAATATTGGCCCAATGTAGTGCCTATTGGGGACTCTTTCAAGGTTCGTAATATCTGGTATACAGCATTTTGTACTGTTTTCCCCTTGTATGTAGGGAACTCTGTTGACAATTGTTCCTCAAGAAGGGACTTGGTGAATGGAGTATTGAACTTTTGATGTGCAGCAAACCACTTAGAGATAAATGAGTTGTACGTCAAGTTAATCCATATGATTTCCCATGGTAACATGGTGTTATACTCAAAAATGCTTTGCAGGGTACGGCCAAGTTCTGTCATCTTCGCTTTCGCGTCAACAATTTCAGCATCTTTCAGCCAATTTTTCAACGAAGGAATCTGATATGTCGGATGCAATCCGTGATCACCAGTCCAAAACGCGTCACCTTCGGGTAAATACATACTTACCCATTCGTCTTTTAATCCGAAATTTTTATATCGGTCAATACTTGTCTGTGCTTGCATTTTATTGTTTCCGTTTGTTTGAGTCAACGAATCTGCTACAATGCATCCTTTTTCGTGAAAATCCAAACATTTATGACAGTGAATGCATTTTGATTTATCAATGGTAACTCTCGGCCATACGCTCAAGGCTCCAGTTGAACATTCGACTTCGCATACTTCACAGTGAACACAGTATGCAGCTTTATACAAGGCTCGCTTTAATAAGCCTATCAAATCGCCATCATGCACATTGTGTAATGTTATGGTAAACGAATGTTTATTCTTAAATTCAACATCGTATTTATATATCAGTCTATTAAACTTAATTTCTCCAAAGCCGGTATTACCGTTTTGAGAGTATGTATACTCACCCACTGTAATAAACCATGTATCAAATGGTAAATGTGCATTATCGATGTTGGCTGAGAAGTTTCCATTGGTTTGAAAAAAAGAGACTCGGACATTTTGTGCAATCATATCTCCGCTAGCTCTCCGCTTCCATCCACCATTTTTGATATAGTCCGACTCATCCTTTACTCCAGCTCTTTTTGCATTAGCGATAATTCTTTGCTCAAAAGGTTTGATGTCATCGTTGTAGTGAAGCTTCGCGATATGCTCATTCCATTCTGACGAGAAAGGACACAGAAGACAACCTACGCGAGTCATCCCCTGACGATATGCGGGATTAATCGGTAACTTATGCTCGAACATGTATAGGAAGACCTCTGTTGTATTCCAATACAGTATCGGCCTAGCATTTATTACAGTATCATGTTTTACGCCTCTACCTTCTCTACTGTAGCCAGATCGCCGAGTGCTTTCTTCTGCGCGAACGCCATCAAATGTCAGAATTCGGGCTTGCTTATTTGTGCCGTCAATTTTCAACATTCGGTAAAGAGGTGCCGTTTTCATAATGGAGCAGCACCAGCGATGAGTATCGGACGGCGTACCTATTTTATCCCAATAATTAATTACGCTCTCATGATTACGGGCCACCGAGAATTTAAGCGTAGGAAACTTCTGATGATAGAACTCGATAATCTGGTCATAGAGAGCCAACGAAGGCGGCAACTCGTACCCCGTATCAGAATATATCACTTCAAAAGACTCCGGAGGGATAGCTCGAGTACATAAATCAAGGACGACCTGCGAATCTTTCCCTCCTGAGAAGGATGCCAAGAACTTATCAATTCGAGTGGTCTGATAGATTTTCTTACCCCGCTCCTGTGCAACCTCCAACGGCATGACATCAAAACTATCACAGTCCTGTTTGACAATAGCCATCTTACTTTTCGTGCGTTTCTCCTGTCTTGCAGCCAATGCTTCAAAATCCATTTGATTTGCTGCAGCTTTTTCTACGGTTTTGCGCGCAGAAGAATATTGTGCAAATTTATCCCGGATAAATTCTACCGCTTCACTTTCAAGTAGAAACATCTCATTGCTGACACGCTTTAACATCTCATCGACATCGACCGGTATGATGTTGAGCTTTTCTTGTCCTTCTTGAAATATTACGGTTGGATCATCGTATATATTAGCTCCTTTTACATCAAAAACCAATACTCCGCGATAGAAATATTGCTTATTGCATGCCCACAACAAAGGCTCCTGACACCGAGGGTATTGCCACCCCAATTTGTCAAGCCCCAGCATATCAAGCTCCTCAAAGAAAACAGGACGAGGCGACACGGTTAAAGCGTCAAATGTGAAGTGCGATTGCATCCTCACTCCCCCAGTTTCCTTATCCCATATAATTTTAAACATATTATCTTAACGTTATCAAAGTCTGAATATCAACACCCAACAAAGTCGCAATCTGTTGAAACTGCTGGATAGACGGTTGTGTTTTATTGGAGCACCATCGCGATATGGTATTCTCCGATTTACCCATTCGCTCTGCCAGCCACCGACTTGTTCTATGTTTCTCAACAAGAGTGGCCTTAATCCTATTCACCACTATTTGTTGATTATTCGACATTAGCATTTAAACTATACTCATTAAATTGTAAACAAAAATATACCTAATTTCTTATATAGCCAAGTCCACCAGCGACATAAGCATCATTTATAAGAGAATTGCTGCTATTGACACAAAACTATGCAAAAGAATACCTATGCCTTTTTGTCTTTTATATCAAAAAATATGCTTCACAAACATTATGTTCATGCATCATAATGCAAGACTACATCACATATTATTCCTTAATTGTTTATAAAATCAATAATATACCTCGCTATACTTGAAAATTTGATGCATCGGAATAGTTATTCTTATTTACACCGTTCACCTAATACACCAGCAAATACATCCATCTCTCTTGGAAATACCCAGCCGCACAGCCAGACTTTGCCAATCCTTTACAGCACCTGCTACTTCCCGAATAATGCCCTCCGCCACTTTCTGCCCTATTATATATTCCTCGCAAGCATCCAGCAAGTTATGTAAATTGGCTTTGTTGGATGTAGAAGTGATGAGCAGGCTTTGATATTCATTTCAGAGTTGGATTCATGTCATATGCAGGAGACAATGTCCCCCCCTTGGCCGTCAAAAGAAAACCGTGATTGCGGAAATGGTCATCACTGTTGCCGATGCAGACATTGAAAGCCACCCGGCAATAAAGCTCCTGCAGGTTTGCCTCCATATTGGTACAATTCTGAAGGATGAAATCAACTATGTCCAAATAACCATGTCCTGTCGTAGCGTTATCCCCATCAGAAAACCCCAACAAGGTCATTGCGGAAGCGAAATGAATCCGGCGGCCTTTCGGTTTGCGGTCGAAATGTCGGGACAGCAATGTATGAAATTTTCCTCCAACAGACAGAACTTTAGTGTGTGCAGCATTGATTCCGGCCTTCTGTGCAAGCAGGTGGGCGAAATGCTCCCACAGTCCGGCGTCATAATCATCCTTACGAGAAGGGAACTTGGCGACCTAAAGCGTTTTGTCCTCACTCATAACACTCGCCTTCGGTCTCGTACCATCCAAGGAAGAACCCGGCATCACAAGCTGGTTTATCCACTTCTTGACCGGCAGCAGGTTTTCTTCCTCGCTTCTCTCTATTTCCATACTGACTGCTATCAGTTCTCGTACATCCGCCAAAAGAGGAATCTTCAGGGATTCGTCCATATTGATAAACTCTCCACCCTGTTCTTCCTTGAAACGGAAACCTCCAATGCGTGAGAAATCGTCTATGCCTGTCAGAAAGTCAAACGATGACAACCGATGTATCGGCCGGCTTTCTTCCGACGCGGCTATTTGCTCCCGGCGCAAAAGCAAGGTTCACTCCCATGATTCGCATATCCCTTTTTGCCGGGAATAGATAAGCGGTTTTTGTCGATAATATCTCGCCGGTATCCAGGTCTAACCAATGTACGAACTGATTACCGAAATTGGGCGTCGCAACGATTGTCACCGCATTGCCGGTCGATGTTCCGAAAGAGCCGGCGCTGGTAGTACCAAGAGGTTTTCCCAAACTATTCTTGGTAACCGATATTTCGCAATGAACATTGATAGGATAAGTAAATCTCGCTTCATAAGTTTTATCCGATGTGACCTGAACCAAGTAAATATGGGAGGAGCTTATTTTTTTATCGCCATCGAACCAACCGAGAAAACCTCTGTTGTCTTCCGGAAATGCTTGTAAAGCGCAAATTTCTCCTTTAGCATAACGACCTGTGCCTCTGACTGTACCGGAAAGCGTACATTGTGGTTTACAAGTTATTGTATAGTGTGGTTTAGAATAAACGGTATTTAATGTAAAGATATCCATCTCTGACAAATCAGTATCGTTAACATTCCATGTGGACCCGTCCGATTTTTTCCACATATATGACACTCCTTCTGTCAGGGCACAGGCTGCTTCACACGAACCATATATCATGATGGAATGAGAATCAAATGGTTCTAATCCAGTACCATCCCACACAATTCTTCCGTCAGGTAGTTTCTCAACAGCTACTCCATTGGAGTAAATTATCACTTCATTCCCATTCTCTAAATACAGACTCTCCTCTGTATTCTCGGAATTTACCGGCAATACCTCTTGTAAATTGTCGTCATTGGCACAGCTCCAAAGTATCACCGATATAGCAAATAATAAATTTAATTTGGATAGTGTTTTCTAATCAGCATATTAATTTTATTTATTTGTTTGTTTGCATGATTTGTTTTTCCCTGATAACCTATTACAAAAAATATTGGGAAAATTCATTGTGGATTTACCGCTGGTTTTATTTTTATAAAAAATGAAACTCATTGTAAGATATGGATAGCGAGTCCGTACCTAATAACGTGCTGTCCGTTGCACTGCCCCAATGGTAAATATTTTAACAATAAAACACAAATCATGTTGTAGCGACCGAAAAGAATGTAAGTACATCAAGCATTCTCCGGCTGGCTTAACTAACTTATTTGTCATTTTTATTGGAAAAACAAGAATTTCTGCTATTTTATATTTTATTGCTTTTTAATAAGTTTGTGTATAACTTCGGGGTGTAGATGATTGATGGCAGTACGGGTTAGCCCCCACTGATGTCAGTGCCCCCAACCTGAACATTCGTAATCCGTACTGCCTTGCTTTGCAACAGAATAAATAAAGGTCGGGATTTGCTTCCCGGCCTTTATTCGTTTCCAAGGGCCTCTTGGTACTCTTTTCGTATTTGCATATACGGAACCATATGTCAAAACAGTAGGCATAGGCCCTAATTGCACCACAAAAATTCTTAATTTTGTGACAGGGAACAACGCATCCGATGCCTTAACACGAGCAAAGACCATGAAAAAATTCCCTCTCTTCATTTTCATTTTGTGTGCCGCTTGCAGTATGTGGACCTGTACCGAAAGGGAAGACCCGCTGAAAAATATCGGCATTGACAGAGAATCAATCGTCAACATCGAAGAAATGACGCTTTACGTGGCATCGGTCAAAATGTATCCCTATACGGATAGAGAGATTTCCGAGGACGACTTGTATAACAAATACACGGCGGGATGTTTTATCGTCAAATATGCCCAGCACCTCGATTGGGAATTTGGCAAATTTACGGTTTACGATTTTCCGTACGAGAAAGGATATGAATATAAACTTCGGGGGCTGATGGTCGATTTCCTTCCGTTCGAGGCCAGGCCTGCCTGTGCATTCGTATGTCAGGAGATACTCTCCAAAGAGCCGGCAGATTCACAAATGCTGCCCGAACCGCAGCCGCTTCCTGACCCTATTTTACTTGATTCGGTAGAGCGGATCCTGTATGTAGCCTCCGACAAACGGCAGCATCCCGACATGCCCGAAGGGGAAAACCTTTACGAGTCCGCATGGGGGTTTCAGGTACGGGAGACCCCGAACACCGAGTGGCAGCTATACGACCGTCCTATCTATGATTTCGATTATGAAAAGGGATATGAATATACAATAGAGGTCGCCGAAGAAATTTGGGAGGATTTCTACGGCCGCATGTTCAATGCGGCACACTGGAAAGCGACCCTCTCGAAACAGGAAAAAGATTCCTTTGCAAAACCATAGCGCACAGGCGGCATGATGCCGCCTGTGTCATTTGTTACCAAGAAGTTGAATACAGCCCGCACTATTATCCGCAGCTAGCATCCTGTCGAACTGTACCGCATACGACGATTCAGTATTGACCGGACGCGTAGACGACCTCGAAAACCAGGTCACCCAACTCGAGGAGCTGTGCCGACAAATGAATACCGACATTGCAGCTTTACAGACCATTGTCGATGTACTGCAGGACAACGACTGCGTAACCGATGTCGTTCCGGTTGTCGAGGGCACCACCATCATCGGCTACACACTCCGTTTTCTCCACCACGACCCTATCACCATATATCATGGAGAGAAAGGTGACAAAGGCGATAAAGGCGACGAGGGATTGACGCCGACAATCGGTATCCGTCAGGACACCGACGGCGTCTGGTACTGGACACTGAACGGCGAATGGCTGACAGACAGTCTCGGCAACAAGATAAAAGCCGAAAGCCGCGACGGGAAAGACGGAGAAAACGGTCAGGATGAGAAAGACGGTGAAGATGGACAGGACGGCGTTACGCCCCAACTGAAAATCGAAGAGGAATACTGGTACGTCTCCTACACCGACGGCGCATCGTGGGAAAGGCTCGGCAAAGCGACGGGCGAGACGGGAACGACCGGAGAATCGTTCTTCCGGGACGTTACTCAGGATGCGGAGAACGTCTACCTCACCCTGTCCGACGGCACGACGGTTACCGTACCGAAAGGAACTTCGCTGAACATATCGTTTGCGGAATCGGACCTGACCCGCATGCCTGTCAACTCTACCCGCGAACTTCATTACACAGTGACCGGCGCTATTTCCGAAGCGACGGTGGAAGCGCTATCCTCTGCCGATATGAAGGTCAAGGTGGAGCCCGACGATGCGACGGGCATCAATGGCAAAATCGTTCTCGTTTCCGGCGCAGAGATAAACGATGACAGCAAAGTCGTCATTTTCGTCACGAACGGCGAACGTATGCTGATGCGTACCCTCCTCTTCGACAAGGTCGGTATCCCGGCCGTCGAGGAGACGACCAAATGCGTGGATGCTGCGGGAGGCCGTATCGAACTGGCATTTCTGTCCGACAGCGATTGCGAGGCGGAGATTCCCGACGAGGCACGGAGTTGGGTCCGTGTCGCGCCGTCGAGCCGGGCCTTGACCCCGCACAGCATCGTACTCGATATCGCCGCAAATACCGACCGCCCCCGCAGTACGGTAGTGACGGTACGTTCTGTCTCCGTCCCGACACAGTGCATCGAGTACACCGTCGAACAGGCCGTCGGGTCGACGCTGCTTCTGTATACGACGACCGGCCCCTGCCTCCAATTGTCTTCAGACGCATTCGACGCCGCAATCGTCTCGCATACTTTCAAAAACGGCGTCGGCACCATCATCTTCGACAAGCCAATTACATTTCTTCCGAAGAATACATTTGCTGATAATCCTACCCTAACAGGCATTGCCATTCCGGAAGGGGTTACGTCTATCGAGACTTATGCAGTCTCGGGCTGTTCCTCGCTGACAAGCATCAAACTTCCGGAAAACCTTACCACCATCGGAACAGATACATTCGCCCAGTGCTATGCTCTCACAGACATTATTATCCCGGGAAACGTCACTCTCATCAAGGATGAAGCATTCTGCGGTTGCTTCGCTTTAACAAGCGTATATTGCCGTTCGGTCATCCCGCCTGTACTCGGCAATTATACATTTGAGAATACGCCTAACCCAACTATATATGTACCTACAGCCTCGGTAGAGGCCTATCGTGCCCAGTGGAGCGAATACGCATCCCAAATCGTCGGCTACGAATTCTGACGGCTGCGCGGCCAAAGCTGCGCGGGACAGTCCGACTGTCGCAACGAAATGCCCCGCGGTCTCCGCAATACGACGGGAGCGGAGTCCCTTGCAAGGACTCCGCTCCCGTCGTTTCGGCCTGCACCTGCCGTCAGAACTTGTAGGCGAGGCCGAGGTTCACCGTAGCGAGCCCGTACCCTACCTCGCCGAAAACGGCGAACCGCTGCGTGAGATAGTAACGGGCACCCACGTAGAATGCGAATTCAAAACCGCCCACTGCCGGGGCCGACGGTCTGAGGCCCGAGGGAAACGAACCGTAATCGTTGGTCATGGTGATGTTGTAGCCGAGGAACAAGCCAAGGTAGGTATCCAGCCTGTTGACGAACTGGTAGTGCAGCGCACCGCGCACGCCAAGAATGAGGTTGTTGAAATTCCACCCCGCATCAAGGTTATCGAATGCGCGGTATTTGGCTCCGGTGTAACCGATATAGGCACCGAGTCCCACTACGCCGCGGCCGTTGTTGAACAGGTTTCCTGTCACGGCGTATTCGCCGGAGAGCGATATGGGAGGCACCTTCTTGGTATAACTGTCGTTATACACCATGTTGCCCAACCCGATACCGAGGTTGAGCACCACATCGCCCTTCGAGAACACATCACCGTCGCGGAACGGCTTCTTCTGGGCATTCGCTGCGCCGCCCATCACGCACAGGGCGAGCAAAAGTAAAGACAAACGTTTCATAATCATAAAATATTTTAGTTGGTATTACGCTCCGGGCATCTCCGCAAGCCGCCCTCCGAGCATCTTTCCCGTGGATGTTTCAAAAACCTTACCAAACGCAGGAGGCACACCTCCGCAATCCCGGCGGCCGACCGTGCGGCGCAGCCCCTTTTTGCACAAACCTTCTTGTCCCATTCGGGAGGAAATGATATTTTTGCACATTCCGGGAGAGACACGCAAAGCCATGGACCTAATGAACAGGCGAATACTGAGACTCGCCATCCCAAACATCATATCCAACATCACCATCCCCCTGCTGGGCATGGTCGATACGGCGATAGCGGGCCGGCTGGGCGACGGTGCCGCCGCAATAGGCGCCATCGGCATCGGAACGACGATATTCAACATGATATACTGGACGTGCGGTTTCCTGCGCATGGGAACGAGCGGCATCACGGCACAGGCCTACGGAGCCCGCAACCTGCGCGAATGTACCGACATCCTCGTCCGTTCCATGTCCGTGGCCATCGTGCTGGCCCTGCTTCTCGTTCTGCTGCGCAACCCCGTGGGGCGGTTCTCGCTTGGGCTGATGCAGGGCAGCGAAGGGGCTCGGGCACTCGCAGCCGAATACTTCTTCGCCCGTATCTGGGCGGCACCCGCTTCCATATCGCTCTTCGCCATACACGGCTGGTTCATCGGGATGCAGAACTCCAAAACGCCGATGGTCGTCTCCATCATCTCCAACGTGGTGAACGTCGTCTTCAGCGCCCTGTTCGTCTTCCGGTTCGACATGGGCATCGCGGGCGTGGCCTGGGGAACGGTGGTGGCACAGTACACGGGCGTCGCGGTGTCGTGGATATTCTGGGGCGTCTACTACGGCCGACTGGCAAAATATGCCGACCTGCGGCGCAGCATCCGGCTCAAACCCATGACGCAGTTCTTCCACATCAACAAGGATATCTTCCTGCGTACTCTCTGTCTGGTGACGGCCTACACCTTCTTCACGGCCGCCTCATCGCGTTTCGGCGACACCGTGCTCGCCACCAATACGCTCCTTATGCAACTCTTCACCCTATTCTCCTATATGTCCGACGGATTCGCCTACGCCGCCGAATCGCTGGCCGGCAAATACATCGGCGCCGGCAACCGTCCGGCCCTGCGGGAGGCTATCCGCAAGCTCTTCGGGTGGAGCCTCGGCATAGCCGTTCTCTACGTCGCCGTCTACCTGACCGGGTGGCGCAGCATCCTCTCCCTCTTCAACCCCTCCGGAGCGATACTCGATACGGCTGGCGCTTACATCGGATGGGTTATCGCCATTCCGCTCGTGGGATGCCTGCCCTTCCTGATAGACGGCATCCTGCTCGGTGCGACACAGACGAAAACACTGCGAAACACCATGTTCATCGCCATCGCCCTCTATTTCGGACTTTACTACTCCACCGTCGGTCTGATAGGCAATAACGCCCTGTGGCTGGCATTCGTGGGATTCATCGCAGCCCGCGGCGGTCTGCTTATGGCGGCGACGCACAACCTCGACACCGGAAGGCTCATCGCCTACCGACAGCACGGCTAAACGGCCGACCGCCGAAAGACGAGAGATGAGAGACGAAATGCCGCACCTTCCGGTCTCTTTCGTCCCGGAAGGTGCGGCATCCGTCCGCTTCGACGGCTCAGCACTCAACTGCGCCCCCTGCCGTCCCCTTTATAACGCCACAACTGCCAACTGTTCACGATATTCTGCCAGATGACATAGGCGGCGGGCGCCACCGAAGAGAGGGGGTCGAGCCACGTCTGAGCCATCCAGATGGCCAATACCGTATTTTTCTGTCCGATGGACTGTCCTCCCGCCACCGTATCGCCGAAACGCCGGCCTATATATCTGCCGAGAGTGAACTGCAACAGGCAGATGACCAACGCAACCGCAGCGAGGAGTACCTCGACGGTATAATTCTCTTTCGGCTGCGCGAGCAGGAATTCCACCGTCCGTCCGAGTACCACGGTCAGCGAGGCGGCCCATATCCAGAATGAAATGATTTGCCGGTCACGGACAGCCTTGTGCCAGCGGGGGGCGAACCGCTCCAGCAGGACGGCGCAGACGAAAGGCAGGATGAGCAGCGGCACGACCTTCCACAGGATGATTCCGACCGACTGCAGGAACGAGAGCTCCGGATTGGCCCCTATGGCGGCGAAGAGCACCGGTGCGGCCACCGCCACCCCCATGTTGCTCATCAGACAGAACGAGGCCATCGTCGCCACATCGGCGCCGAGCATGCCCCCTATCGTGGTAGCGGCCATCGCCGTGGGCACGAAGGAACACATCATGGCCCCCTGGGCGAGCAGCGGATTCACCCGACACAGTACGAGATAGAGCAGGATGCCCAGCGACATCTGCACCGCCAGCAATACCCAATGAAACGCCCGGAACCGCACCTGTCCGGCCGACACGCGGCAGTAGGTCACGAACAGCATCGCGAAGATAAGGTAAGGGGGCAGAAAGGAGAGTTTGTTGAAAAAGCCGTGGAATACCGCGCCAATCAGCATGGCGAGGGGCAGCGCAATCGTGCGCCGTTGTTGGTGTGACATGTTACGAAACGTTTAAACCTTCCATGAACGCCCCGCCCCGGCAGCGCTTCTGCGGGAGGCGGGAAACCGACCGTTACTTCTGTCTGAAATATATCTGAATGGGTACTCCCGAGAAATCCCAATGCTCGCGTATCTTGTTTTCGAGAAAACGCCTGTACGTATCCTTTATATACTGCGGCAGATTGACGAAAAAGGCGAACACGGGCGTAGGGTTGGGAAGTTGGGCCGCATATTTGATGCGGATGTATTTTCCCTTTATCGAGGGCGGCGGTGTCTCTTCGATTATCGGCAGGATGTAGTCGTTGAACTCCGAAGTCGGAATCCGCCGCGCACGCGACCGATAAACCCGCAGGGCTGTCTGAAGCACTTCGAGAATGCGCTGCCGGTCGGGCACGGAGGTAAAGATGACCGGCACATCGCTGAACGGAGCGAGTTTTTTCGCTATCGCTGCACGCCACTCTTTCATGGTATTGCTGTCCTTCGGGATGAGGTCCCATTTGTTCACCACGATGACGCACCCTTTCCGGTTGCGGACGATGAGATTGAAGATATTCAGGTCCTGCGACTCTACCCCCTGCGAGGCGTCGAGCATCAGGATACAGACGTCGGAACTCTCTATGGCGCGTATGGAACGCATCACCGAATAGAATTCGAGGTCTTCCGTCACCTTTCCCTTCTTGCGGAGCCCGGCGGTATCTATCAGGTAAAAATCCATGCCGTACTTGTTGTAGCGCGTATGGATGGAGTCACGGGTAGTCCCGGCCACGGGCGTCACGATGTTGCGCTCCTGACCGAGCAGGGCATTGGTCATGGAGGACTTTCCGACATTGGGACGCCCCACGATGGTGATGCGCGGAAGCTCCTCCTCCCCGCCGTCCCGTTCGTCGGGAGGCAGTGCGGCCACGATGGCATCCATCAGGTCGCCCGTACCGCTGCCGCTCATCGAACTGATGGCGTAGGGCTCGCCCAATCCCAGTGCGTAGAATTCGGGGGTACCGTAGAGCTGTTCGCTGTTGTCCACCTTATTGACCACGAGAAACACCTTCTTGTCGGCACGGCGCAGAATGTCGGCCATGAACATGTCGAGGTCGGTGATACCGGTACTCACCTCGGTCATGAAGAGTATCACGTCGGCCTCGTCGATGGCCAGCATCACCTGCCGCCGTATCTCCTCCTCAAACACATCTTCGCCGTTCACCGTATACCCACCCGTGTCGATGACGGAAAATTCGCGGCCGTTCCAGTCCGTGCGCCCGTAGTGACGGTCGCGGGTGGTACCGGCCGTGGAATCCACGATGGCCTGCCTCATTCCCACCAGCCTGTTGAACAAGGTACTCTTCCCCACATTGGGACGCCCGACGATAGCTACTATGCCCATGATACCCGATTTTTAAATGTGCCGCAAAGATAGGCAGAATCCGGCAACTCAACAATCATACGCCACGGTCTCCCGTCGCTAACATCGATAAAAATTCACCGATTTCCCGGTAAAATTTTTTGGGAAACCTCCAAAATCCCTATCTTTAATATGTGTATATGTGCCAATTCGTCCGCAGCCATGCCGGAACCGGCATGACATCCGACCTTAAAACGTACCCGACAATGAACCGATTCATCCTTTACGCCGGCTTGCTCGCAGCAGCCGTCACCGCGACGGGGTGCCGACAGGCCCCGACCGGCAATACCGACGGAGACGGAACGATTTCGCCTTCGTTCGTCCAGCAATATTACGACCTGTCAGCCATTGCCGTCCGGCAATATTTTGACTACCCCTATATTCAAATCATGCCGGAAACATACGAAACATGCAGCTATTCGGTTCCGCCGTCGGTACGGTTCAAAGCGCTCAGCGAAAAATACGGGGATACGGCCTACAACCGTCCGCTCGCTCCGTTCAGCCATACGGTATACTGCAACGAATTTTCGGGAATCGACATCTTCAGCGACAGGGATTTCGATGCCGCCCATCCGGCCGGAGCCTCCCTCTCGGACATCGTGCGCATCGTGGGCGCCTCGCCTTACCGGTATATCCGGAACGGCTATACGGCTCCGTTCGACTGGAGGGAACTGCCCGAAGACTACCGGATAGAGAACGGAATCTCATATCTGGAGGGATACCTGCCGGTGAACGGGACGCTTTGCGAACTCGATGCGGAGGAGATGTATATGCTCGACCCTTTCGAACTATACCTGAAATTCACGATTCTCCCCGAGATAAAAAAACACACGATTACCGTCGTCCTGCGGGAACAGGAAACGGAGATAACGGGAAGTACGGAAATCATTTTCCCATAGAGATAACCCATCCGAGCGAGCGATTGTGGCTGCCGATATGCCGGCGAAAGGGAAAAAAGCCTATCTTTGTCGAAAGACAATCACTAAAAAACACAGGACTATGAAAAAGATTGCTTTAGCCGTTGCGGCGCTCTTGATTTCGGTTTCGGCCATGGCCGGGAACAACTACAAACTTCCGTTCGTATCGTTCGGTATCAAAGCCGGCTACACGACCAACCAGCAGAAAATCGACTACAAGGCACTGCTCAACGCCGAAGCCGAAACGATAAAGAAAAATGCGAGCGGTTTCAACGCCGGCATCGTGGCCCGCGTGGACTTTCCCCTGCTGCCCATCTACGTTCAGGGCGAACTGCTCTACGACTGGGGAAAATACAAGGACGTATCGCTGACAGGCCTCAACCCGACGAGCGTCACGACCAACAACTTCAGCGTACCGGTACTTGTAGGCGTAGGCATCGGCTCTTCCAATTTCGTCAAGGTACGCGCCAATGTAGGCCCGGTCTTCAACCTCGTCTCCACGGCCAAGTTCTCGAATGTGGAAAACGTGGCCGACCTCGAAAACATGTTCCGAAAACAGACCGTAACCTGGACCGCAGGCATCGGTGTGGACCTGTTCAACATCATGGTGGACATCCGTTACAACGGCGTCTTCTCGAAGAAGGACATCGCCAACATCGGCGACCTCGCCTCCATCAATACCCGTCCTACGAGCTGGACGTTCACCATCGGCTACCTGTTCTAAAACAGTCGGACAGGAATGCCTGAAAAGACCATAACGCTCGAAGGGGTGGAACCCCTTGCCTTCTACGGGGTCGCAAATGCCAACCTGAACCGGATTTGCGACCTTTTCCCGAAGCTGAAAATCGTCGCACGCGGTTCCTCGATAAAGGCTATCGGCGACGAAGCGGAACTGGAACGTTTCCAAGAGAAGATGCAGGCTCTCATGGCCTACTCTTCCAAATACGGCCACATATCGCCCGAAGTCGTCGGCCAGGTCTTCTCGGAAGGTCTCCACAAAGCGGAAGAGGCACAAAGCAAAGACACCATCGTCTACGGCAACGGCGGCCTTATCGTCAAGGCCCGCACGGTGAACCAGCAGCGCCTGGTAGAGCTGTACGACGACAACGACCTGCTATTCGCCGTAGGGCCCGCCGGAAGCGGCAAGACCTACACCGCGATAGCGCTGGCAGTACGCGCCCTGCGCAACAAGGAGGTGAAAAGAATCATCCTGACGCGCCCCGCGGTAGAGGCGGGTGAAAAACTCGGTTTCCTCCCCGGGGACCTCAAGGAGAAACTCGACCCCTACCTCCAACCGCTCTACGACGCACTGAACGACATGATTCCGGCAGCCAAGCTCCAGAAGTACATCGACGAGGGCACAGTGCAGATAGCCCCGCTCGCCTACATGCGCGGACGGACGCTGGACAACGCTTTCGTCATTCTCGACGAAGCACAGAACACCACCCTCTCCCAACTCAAGATGTTCCTTACCCGCATGGGACGCAACGCGAAGTTCATCGTGACGGGCGACATCACCCAGATAGACCTGCCGCGCCGTTCCGATTCCGGCCTCGTCCGGGCCATGGAGCTGCTGCGGGGAATAGACGGTATCGGCATCGTGGAGTTCGACCAGCGCGACATCATCCGTCACCGGCTGGTAAAGCACATTGTCAAGGCGTTCGAGAAGGAGCAGGAGCAGACGGCGGGCAAAGAGACGCCGGCGACGGACGAAGCACGCTGAACCGTCACACGACACCCGCGCAAGACGCAGGAATTTTCCAGGAAAGCGCAGCCACCAGGAGGATAGAACGTGATAACAGGACGGTAATACGTAATAATGTAAATCTTTCAGGCAATTTTATAAGGTTTTTCCGGGGTTTATTCACATCTTTGTTTCGACCGAACGCTGCGCGCTTGTGTATTGAAGAGACGCAGACGGGCGTTTGCGGCTTTTTGAATGAAATATTCATTATATTTGTTTCAGCGAACTGCCGGGCGAACGCATACCGGGCCTGCGCCAGCGATACGCCGGCGGTTGTGACGGGTATTTTCGCAGTACCGGAGGCAATGACGGCCGGCAGACGCGAAAAACGATAAACGAAACGAAATCACAAAATGCATAAGACTATGGACAAGGACTTGAAAAAACTGAAACCGGAACTGCTGTGGACGCGGTTCTCGGAGATATGCGCCGTTCCGCGCCCCTCGCACCACGAGGAGAAGATACGGGAGTACATCATCGACTTCGCCAAGAGACACAACCTGGACTACACCGTGGACGCCGGCCCCAACATCATCATCCGCAAACCGGCCACTCCGGGGATGGAGAACCGCAAGACGGTCGTCCTGCAGGCTCACCTTGACATGGTGCCGCAGAAGAACTCCGACAAGGAGTTCGACTTCGAGAAGGACGGTATCGAGGCCTACATCGACGGCGACTGGGTAACGGCCAACGGGACAACGCTCGGCGCCGACAACGGCATCGGAGCTTCGGCCATCCTCGCCGTACTGGAGGACCGAACGGTGAAACACGGCCCCATCGAGGCGCTCTTCACGGCCACGGAGGAGACCGGCATGGATGGAGCCTTCGCACTGCGCCCCGGCGAACTGAAGGGCGACATCCTCATCAACCTCGACTCGGAGACGGAAGGCGAACTCTATGTAGGCTGCGCCGGCGGGCTCGACCTGACGGCCACCATGAAGTACGATACGGTCAAGCTCGACCGCGAAAACTTCGCCGGATACCGACTCGAAATCAAGGGTCTCAAAGGCGGCCACTCCGGCATGGAAATTATCCTCCAGCGAGCCAACGCCAACAAGCTCTTCGCCCGCTTCATGCGCAACTGCCAGGAAAAGCTCGGCATCATGCTCTGCGACATCGACGGCGGCGGCCTGCGCAACGCCATTCCGCGCGAGGCATTCGCCACCGTGGCAGTGATGAAAAAACACGAGAAAGCCTTCCAGAATGCCGTCAAGAAGTTTGAAAAGATATACATCGACGAATACAAGGGCATCGAGGACGGCATTTCCTTCAAGGCCGTTCCTGTCAAGACTCCCTCCAAAGCCATCAATTTCTTCGACCAGGCCAATCTGGTGGATGCCGTATTCGGCTGCCCGAACGGAGTGATGCGCATGAGTACCTCGATGCCGGGGCTGGTACAGACCTCCTCGAACCTCGCAAGGGTGGTGTCCGAACGCGGCTACTTCAAAATCATGTGCCTGCTTCGCAGTTCGGTGAATACCGAAAAGGACGACCTGGCCCTCATGATACGCACCGTCTTCGAGCTCACCGGAGCGACCGTCAGGACTTCCGGAGCCTACGACGGCTGGAATCCGAACATGGATTCGCCCATTCTCAGGGCGATGAAGGCTGGATACAAGGAACTCTTCGGCAAGGAACCGGCCGTCATGGCGATACACGCCGGACTCGAATGCGGCATCATCGGCGGCAAATATCCCGACATGGACATGATATCCTGCGGCCCCACCATCAAATATCCCCATTCGCCCGATGAGAAGGTAAACATCGCTTCGGTCGAGAAGTTCTGGAAGTTCCTCTGCCACACGCTGGAAACCATCCCCGTGAAATAAGGGAAAGCGGTGGACGGAACGGTAGGGTATAAACCTGCGGAGAGCTCCGGTGCCAAATGGCTCGCAATTATCAATCCCTCCGCGGCGGGCGGCAGCGCCGCCGCGGAGTGGCCATTGATAGACCGATTGCTGCGCAGGGCCGGAATCACTGCCGAGGCGGTCTTCACCGCGCATCGGTACCATGCGGTGGAGCTGACTGTCGCCGCCGTCAACGACGGCATAAGACACATCATCGCGGTAGGAGGCGACACGACACTGCATGAAGTGGTGAACGGACTCTTCATCCAACGGGCCGTCCGGCCGGAAGAGATAACGCTCGGCATCATCCCGACAGGCAACTGCAGGATAGCCGGCATACCGAAGACATATCCCGAAGCGGTCTCGGCCATCGCTTCGGGATATGTCTCTTTATACCACATCGCAACCGTCTCATACAGTCAGTCGCACTACCGACAGGAGCGCCTGATGGCAGGCGAAGCCGGCATGGGACTGTATGCCATGCTCGCAGCCCGATTCAACCGGCTCCGGGAAGAGGGCAAAGCGACCGTACCGAGACGCCTTTGGGCCGTACTGGAAAGTATCCTCTCCTACCGCGCTCCGCAAGTACGTATCTATGCGGACGGACAATCCGTCTACTGCGGCCGTGCCGCGGGTGCTACCCTCGTCATCTCCGGCGAGTTTCCCGAAGGGCATTTTGAACTCACCCTGCAGCCCGGAGGCTGCCGAATGACCTGTCTGCGCCTCTTCTACACGCTGTTCCGTGGTAAACCGTATGACCTGCCCGGCAGCCTGCACTGGAGAGGCAGAGAGATACGCATCGAAACGGACAATATTTTCGCCGTGGAAGCCGACGGCGACCCGCTCGGAGACACCCCGCTCGGATTCCGGATAACGGGAGCTGCCGTCAGACTGGCACTCCCCGCCCCAGCAACCGACAGAACGGCAGAGGAGAGCGCTCCGTACAGATACAAACGCTCCGTACAGTATATTCCGCGCAACTCACGTCCGTCTCTCTAAACGGAAAAAGCCCGGCAAAGACAGCCGGAAATGGCAGCCGCAAAAGGGCTCCCCCCAGCAAACCAGCCTTTCATCTCCAAGAAATACGCCTATTCCCCGGAGACCGTTCCCGACCGGGAGGCTTCCAGGCCAATATCCTGTCACCAAACAGTAACCACATCCGCACGCCCCTCCCGCCGCATCTTGTTTTTGCACGGTTCTTGTAACGTTTAAGCCAGACATAATTTTTCTTAACCGTTAAAAACATTTTGATATGGAAACATTAATGGAACGTTTCAAAAGCCTGACACGCTATTGGTGGGCAATGCTGATACTCGGCGTGGCCATCTTCGTGGTGGGTATTCTCATCTTCACCTATCCGGGCGAAAGCTACATAGGCATGGCAGCACTCTTCGCCGTACTGATGCTCGTCTCGGGTATCATCGAGGTGGTAATTGCATTTACCGAAAAGTACATGGTAGGCCGGGGATGGGCCGCGGTACTGGGTGTCCTGGAAATCATCCTCGGCATCATTCTGATATGCAGCCCGGCCATCACGGCCATGATGCTTCCTATCGTACTCGGCATATGGTTGCTGTTCCGCGGTATCGGTCTCATCGGCATCGCGAGCGAAATGAGCCACTTCAAGGTCAATGGCATGGTATGGACCATCATCCTCGGCATTCTACTCATCATCTGCTCGCTGATGATACTCTTCCAGCCACTGTTCGGCATCGCAGCCGTCGTGGTATGGGTAGGCATATCGTTCCTGGTAGCAGGTGTATCGCTCGTGGTGTTCGCCTTCCAGCTGTTCAGCATCAAGAACAAGTTCAAGAAACTGACGGAATAACCTTCGCGGTTTCCGCACGCAAGCCGCCGTACATCCGGATGTACGGCGGCTTTTTCATTCCTTCGTCCGAACAGCTCTCTGCTTCCTTCCGCCGGAGCACGGCCGACAATATCAGCCCGAATACGAATATGAATCCGACTACGTTCCACAGGCTTCCGAATAAATCCCGCCCCCACTCCTGTATCGGAGAACAGGCAGGAAAGCCCTCTTCCTATCCCAATTCCAGAGTCATAATCCTGTCTGCCACAACCGGGCACGACCGTTCCGGAGCGCAGGTCCACCGAGGTATCCGACTCTACACACGCCCCCGCACGCCGGCCTCTTCCTGACACGACGCGGCAATCCGGCACGTCTTTCTTTCCTGGTACCCCGTACACATTCCGCATCATGCGACAATCCGCCCTGCACCAGACCGTCCCGAAACCGGCCGCTCCCTCCTCCACGCCCGCCGCACACGACCGGAAGCCGGGACGACAAAAAAAACGGGGCCCCGGATTCAACTCCGGAGCCCCGTATTCGATATCCCTTGCGGGATGAAAATTCTACTGGGGTTTCTGCATCTGGTACAGACGTGCCACCTGTCCTGCGGTCAGCGTCGTATTGTAGATGCCGAGATTATCTATGGCCCCCCTCATGGAGTCCCAACCGTCGGGAGTCTTCCACGAATCCCACTCCCAGGTAGCGGCCTCGTCGTAAACGGTCGCCGCACCGATGAGCAACGGAAGTTGGCGTCCTATCGGGGACACATACGCCGAAGCGATGGAACCGGTCAGGTTCTCCTTGGTCGCGGAGTCCCAGGTCTTCGTGGCGATACCATTCACATAGAACACTACGGTATGGGCATTGAGGTCCATCGTAACGGCCAAATGTACCCATACACCGTCCTTGACGGTCCCTACCGACTCGTTGTCCATATCGACCGTCGCTGTCGTGGTCTTGACCGTGAAGAAAGGCTTGCCGTTGTTCTCTACGTTCAGTTTCCAGTTGTTCCAGTAGTTGAGGGAGACGATGTAGTTGTTCGCACGGCTCGCGTCGTCCACCTTCACCCATGCCGACCACGACATGTTGTTCATCAGAAAATCGGCAGGATTGTAATCCTCCACTGCCAGGTAGTTACCCTTGCTGAAGTAGATAGCCTTGCCTGCGCCCACGCCGTCCACCAGCGACGGAAGTTCGGTATCGGAACCGAATATCTCCGCCGGCCCGGCCTGCAGCACGCCGACCACCGGTTTGGTACCGGTCGAAGCGACGGTGTTGTCATTGATGGTCTCGAAATCGAAGAAAGCGATGACACTCGAATCGGGAATGCTTTCATACTTGCTGCCCACAAAAGTCTCCTTGGCGAGCGTCAGGTTATTGGTCATCAGGTCCACCTGCGACTGCGTGGCGTTCTGATTGTCGCGGATGGCCTTGGCGTCGTTCACCGCATTGGTGAAGGCTTCGATATTGGCCTCCGGATAGTCGTCGGCCGTCGCTCCGTCGAGCAGTGCTTCGCACTCGATTATCAACGCTTCGAGCTTGGTTTTATCCACGTCTCCGTTGCCGCCCGAATTACCGCCCTTCTTGTCGCAGGCGGTGAACAGCATGACAGCCGCACCCAACATGAGCACGAAAGCCGATGCACTTTTCAGAAAATTTTTCATAATTGTTTGTTTTAAAATCGGTAAATATTGAGATTGTTCAGATAATATCCGACTTGCCGGCCTTGTTCGCCCCGTTCCCGCTCTCACTGCTCTATTCCCTTGTTCGAATCGAGTTCCGACTGCGGTATCGGGAAATAGAAGCGGTCTCCGGTCCAAACGGATGCAATATCCGGGCCAAGCGCCTCCACGGCGATTTCCCGGCCCCAGCGCATCAGGTCGAAGAAACGGTGCGATTCGAACCCGAGTTCGCGCCGGCGTTCGAGCCGTACGGCAGCCAACACCTCCTCCTGGGTTCCAGCCGTCGTAGGCGCCAGTCCGGCACGGCCGCGCACGAGATCGAGCGCATCGCAGGCATCCTCCAGATCGGTACCCGTGTTACGGTTCGCCAGCGCCTCGGCCTTCATCAGCAGCACGTCGGCATAACGGAGATAAATGTAAGGCAGATAACCGTCGCTCTTCGTTCCGACCGGGACTTCGGAAAGCGGCTGTTCGTACTTTTTCACGAGATATCCCGTAGGCGACCAGCTCGCATCGAACGTATCGCCGTTCACCCACGGCTGACCGGGACGGCCGATGGATATGTCCAGACGCGGGTCCGTCTCCCCTTCCTCGGTCTGCTCGTTGAAACAATCCACGAAACTCTGCGTGGGAGCATTGAAATAGTAGCCCGTCTCGACAGAGGGGGCGAAATAGACGTTCAGGATATTACCCAGTCCGGGATTCTGCCCGGAGAGGTGACGCGCCGCAAAGATGACCTCCTTGTTATCCTCCGCACCGGGTACGAACAGCTCCTGGTAACTCTCGGCCAGCTCGTACTGATGCAGCGCTTCGAGACTCTCGATGTCGCTGAGGCAAGCTCCCCAATTCTGACGGAACAGATGTACCTTGGCCCGCAGGGCATAGGCGGCCCCCTGTGTCACACGCCCTGCATCCTCGCCCGAATAGGAAATGGGTACGGTCGATGCGATAACATCGGAAAGGTCGCTCTCTATCTTCGCATACACGGTCTCCGCGTCGCTGAGTGCAAGATTGCCGTTATCGGCGGCATTGGGTTCCGTCCGCAACGGCACTGCGCCCCAGATGTTCACGATATGGAAATAGTTCAGCGCCCGGAGAAACTTGGCCTCGCCGATGAGGCGGCTCTTCAGCTCCTCGTCCATCTGGATACCGGGAATGTAGGCAATGGCATTGTTGGCCCGGGCCACCCCTTCGTAGAGGTAGGTCCAATAGTCGCCGAGAATGCCGTTGTCGGCCATGGCGGAAAAGTTATTTATATAGTCGATATCGGACTTGTCGCCCGCGCTGCCCCCCTTCTCGGAGTCGTCCGACGCCACGTCGCCGAACACCCAGAGCATGTTCTGGTCGCTGGTGAACATGATGTTGTTGTAGATGCCGTTCACGGCCCGCTCGGCATTGGCAGCCGAGGTGTAGAAGGTCTTGCTGCTGTAATCGGTCTGGAGCTCTTCGGTTAGGAAGTCGCTGCACGCGACGGATGCCGTACAGCAAACCGCCGCAACCGATATGTATGATATAATATTCCGTTTCATCGTATCCGCGTTTTAAAAAGTGAGATTAATACCGAACGTGAACGAACGGGCTATCGGATAGGTACCCCAGTCGATGCCGGCGGCACGGTCGCCTTCGGAGGCAGAGTTGGCGCTCACGGTCATCTCCGGGTCCATGCCGGGGTACTTGGTGATGGTGAAGAGGTTGGTGGCCGCAAAATAGACGCGCAGCCGGCTGATGCCTATCTTCTCCGTCTTCGGTATGGTGTACCCTATCTGGAGGTTCTTCAGACGCATGTAGGAGGCGTCGTAGAGGAACCGCGTGGATACCCTCGCGTTGTTGAACTTCGCCTTCCACGATGCACGCGGCTGCGTATTCGAGGTGCCGGGCCCCGTCCAGTGGTTATCGAAATAGTTCTGTGTCACGTTGAACGCACGGTAGAACCCTTCGATGTCCTGTGCCACCTGCATGTATATCTTGTGACCGAAAGCCCCCTGGAAGAAGCAGGAGATGTCGAAATTCTTCCAGTAGCCCGAGAGATTGATACCAGCGGTGAACTTCGGTATCGAGGAACCGACATGCACACGGTCGTTCTGGTCGATGACCAGGTCGCCGTTCTGGTTGACGAACTTCACGTCACCGGGCTGTATGTCGTCCGGATTGGAAGACTGCGACGGGGAGGTGAGTATCTCCATGCGGTCCTGGAAGATGCCGTCCATGACGAGCATATAGAACGAACCGACCGGATAACCGGCTTCGGTCAGGGTGACATAGACGCCGTTGTCCACGCGGCCGCCCGGCACGCTGCCGTTAATGGCGAGCACCTTGTTCTTCAGCCAGCCGCCGTTCACGCTCACTTCGAAACCGGCGTTTGCGAAATTGCGGCGATAGAACATCTCGAAGTCGATACCCGTATTGAGCATGCTTCCGTTGTTCACCCACGCGGGCTGCGCATTACCTGAAGAGGGCGGCATGGTCTGCAACATGAGCATGTTGTCGCTCCGCTTATAGAAATAGTCAATCGAGAAACCGAAGGTCTGACGGAACATTTCCACGTCGATACCGACATTGAGCTGGCTGCTCGTCTCCCATTTGAGATTCTCGTTGCCTATCTGCGTCTGTACATACCCCGGTGCCACCACTCCGCCAAAGGTCGAATTGTAATTGGGCATATACCGGTCTTCTGTCGCATAGGCCGTCACATTCTGGTTGCCGGCCGTACCCCAGCCCGCACGCAGTTTGAGGATATCGATGAAATCCACGTCCTGCATGAAGTTCTCCTGTTCGATGTTCCAGCCTCCCGATACGGAGTAGAACGTTCCCCAGCGGTTGCGTCCCTTGAACCGGGAGGTACCGTCCTCCCTGACCGTCGCCGCCGCATAGTACTTCTGCTTGTAATTGTAGTTCACCGAACCGAAGAACGACGCCAGCGTGAATGCCTGCTGGTTCTCATAGGATGTACGCCGCTGTTCATCGAGTCCCTTACCGATGAATATCAGGTCGTCGGCGAAATTCTGGTCGGTATTCTGCATGCTGTACGTCGTGGTGCGCACCGCCTCGAAACCGGCCATGGCCGACACATTGTGGTCGCCGAACGTTTCGCCCCAGTTGAGCACCGTATTGAACGTCCAGTTGAAATTGTCGTAATTCTCCACCAGAAGGCTGTTGGGATTGTTTATCCTGCCGCCCGTACCCCACGTCTGGTTGAACTGCCTGTATCTCCCCGACATGTAATCGACGCCGGCCACCGTCCGCGACGTGATGTTGAGCGGGAGTTTGATGAGCATGTTCGCCGCCGCGATGACCGCCTTCTCGTTGCGTACCCGGTCGGTCTCATTTATCACGCCCATCGGGTTGTAGCCGTCGCCGAAAAAGGTGTTGTAAATTCCCTGTCCGAAATAGGCGCTCGGCAGGTCCACGTAGTTGCCGTCGGCATCGTAGGTGGGGATGGCAGGCGTACGGAACAGGGCGTAGCGGATGGCACTGCCTCCTTCGTTGTTCTGATAACCGTCGCCCGAGCTGGGAATGCTCTGCGTCTCGGCCATGCTTCCGATGACGTTCATCCCGACATTGAGCCATGGTTTGACGTCGGACTGTACATTGGAGCGGAACGAAATCTTCTTGTAACCGCTGTTCTTGATGATACCGTCCTGGTCGAAGAACGAACCCGACACCGCATAGGTGGTACGTTCGCTGCCGCCCGTCACGGAGAGCTCGTAACGCTGCAGCGGAGCCACCCGGAAAAGTTCCTCGACATGGTTCACATCGGCCAGTCCGTCGAGATAACTCCCCTCGATGAGGTCGCGCTGCACGCCGCCCATGGCATTGTCGTTGCGGGCGGCCTCGTTATAGATGGAGATATAGTCGGCCGTATTCACCATCGGGGTAAGATAACCGTGGGTCTGCACGCCCGCCTCCGCATTGAACGATACGGTCGCCTGACCCGCCCGTCCCTTCTTGGTGGTGATGATGACGATACCGTTGCTGCCCCGCGAACCGTATATGGACGTCGAAGCCGCATCCTTCAGTACGGTGATGTCCTCGATATCGTTGGGCGACACGGTATTGAGACCGCCCTCTATCTGGATGCCGTCGATAATGTAGAGCGGCTCGTTGCTGGAGTTTATCGAACCCACGCCGCGTACACGCACCGACACATCGGCACCCGGAGCACCGCTGGCCGAGGCGACCTGAACGCCCGGCACACGCCCCTGAAGGGCGAGCTGAGCCGACGGTACCGGAATCTGGGCGAGTTCGGCACCCTCCACCTTGTTCACCGCACCGAGCACGTCGCGCTTGCGCTGTACCGCGTAACCGACCACCACCAGCTCCTCTATCTGGTCGGAAGCCATATCCAGCGCGACATCAATGACGGTACGTCCTCCGACCGCCACCGTACGGGTTTCGTACCCCAGATAGGAGAATTCGAGCGAACCATCCTCGGGCACATTGTTCAGTTCATACGAACCGTCCACGTCGGTCGCAATCCCGTGCGTGGTTCCCGGCACGACGACACTCACCCCTATGAGCGGTTCGCCGGTCTGGGCATCGGTCACGATACCCTTGACCGTAGCGGTCTGCTGCGCCGCAACGGGTATCAGCGGAACCGCCAGGACAAGACAAAAAAGAAACAGTAGTTTTCTCTTCATACCAATATGTTTTAAATTGTTCGTACACCATTCGCCCCGCTGTCGCAGGGAATATCCCATACGGAAGGGGGCAACCTTTTCCGTACGGGAAAGCGAATCAATAAAGTATCACATGCCCGGTATCGGTGGTTATCCTTCCCTCCGATTCGGTGAGCACCGTTCCGGTTGGCAGCTCATACACGAGCCGGGCCGTATCGGCCGGAATGGTTATCTTGACACGCCCCTGCGCATCGCGTGCCACATACTCCCTGGCGACCACATCGTACAGGTCGGCCCCCTCGCCCGCATCGTAGGTTATCTTCACCTCCTTCTCATAGGGATTGTATATCAGCCATACGGGGTAAGGCTTGTCGGCATAGAAATCAGTTGCATTGGCGTCGAGCCGCAGCACGCCCTCCACATCGGTCGTATGCACCGTAGCCCCCAGAATCCCCACCGGAGCGGTGCTGTAAACGCTGAACATGCTCTCGGGCGGATTGGCCTCGTTCCATTTCGGCCCGTCGCCGATGGCCACGGGCGACATACCCTTCAGTTCGGGCTTGCCGTAATCGTCGGTCTTGCGAAGCCCCTCGTAAGCTATCACGCCGCGGGTGATATCTTTCTGCTGGGGAAGCCACTGGTAGATGGCCGGTATCTCGTCCGGATAGAAAAGCCGGCAGGCGCTGACGTTGTTGTTCATCCACTTGCCTATCGCACGGGCATACTGGGGCTCGTACTTTACCATGGGCAGAAGCGGCCACACCATCTTCACGCTGTTCATGAAAAAGGCGTACCCTCCCCCGTCTGTAATGCTTCCCTGAAGTCCGCTGACATCGTAGGGCCCCCAGCGGTCCTGAATGATACCCCAACCGTAACGCCCCTTGGGGTCGGTCACGCCATCGAACACCCAGTTTATCATCTTCTCCGTATCGTAATCGGTACCTTCCTCGGCATTCAGCCGCGCGGCCGTATAGATACCCAACGGAAGCAGTATCTCGTAAAACCGGCTCTCTTTCTGGTTGTCCAGCGCCCGGATGGCCTGTTTCGCCCCCTCCAGATAGCGCTCGTCCCCGAATTTCCGGTATGCGGAATAGAGCACATACCCGTGGCCGCCCGCAGCGTCCTGCTGCAGGGGAATGTGATTGACGTGCGGCGTCATCGTCCCGTAATCGAAGTAGGAGTAGTCGTAGTTCTCCCCCAGCACCTCGCCCGCACGGTAAAACTGCTCCGCCACCGTCCGCTGTATCTCCTCCGCGCCGGGAACGCCCGGAAAGACATCCGACACGGCGTAATAGAGACAGTTGGGCAGGACGTCGTACCACCAGTCGCGCCCGTATCCCCCGCCGAGATTTGCCACATCGGGATTGGTGTTGTTCATGACGATGTTCCACCCGTTGTCGCTGTTGAAATAGTTCTGCACCATCTTCACGAAGTTGTACCCGTTCTGGTTGGTCTTGTCTATTCCGTTCAGACCGCCTCCGAGTATGGCCGCCAGCGAAGTGAGGCTTTCGTGGAACTCTCCGCCGTTCGCCTCGGGACCCTGACGTACATCGTGTATGGCAGTGTACTGCCCGAAGGTCTGCTGCGGCACGTTACGCTGTGCATCGTCGAGCCAGATAATCGGCCCGGCCGGCATGGAGGAGTCGAAATCGAACGCGTAATTGTCAAACTCGAGCGCTTTCCGCTTCCAGTCGATTATCTTGTACGGCACCGGCATGTTGTCCATCTTCTCTATCCGCGGTATGGCCACCTGAGCCACCCCGTCGCCGGGAGCAGGCCCCGGTTCCCTACCTCCTTTTTCGCGGCATCCCGCAAGCGCCGCCGCAGCGACTGCCGCCGCCGTAAAAATCCATCCGGTTTTCATAAGCTTTCGTCTGTTTTAAGAGCCCTGTACGTCGGGTGCGGCATACTTCGGGGCTTTGTCCGTATTCTTGGTGATGTTTTTGGCAAGGGGAATGGAGAGCAACTCCACGGCACCGACGATGACCAGTGCGAATTTCAGTGCGAAATCCTCCGACACGTAAGTCGCCAACACGATGAAAAGCACCAACCCTATCGCCCGGCCCGCATAGAGACCCAGCTCATGGTTCATGATGTAGGCGTATTCGTTGCGGTGCTCCTGATGCGACACCACGTCTATCGTCCGGAGCTGTATCGGATTGTAGGCGAGGTCGTGCAGCGGCTGGAAGAAGATTTTGCACAGCACGAACACAATTACGCCCACGGCCGAAAAGAGCGCCGCATTGACGAGCGTTCCGATAAAGAAGATGACGATACCCACGGCGAATACCGCGATACGGTCCTTGGGTTTGGTGACGCGGCCCAGCACATAGACGATGACGGCCGTTATCAGTCCGCCAATACCCTGTATGAGACCGAGTTCGCCCTCACTGCCCACAAGCCGCAGGATAAGGATGGCAGGAGCGGTGACCAGGAAACCCTGAATGAGCCCTTTCAGTGCGGCCAGGCCAATCATCTTCTTCCACAACCGGTTGAATTTAAAATAAAGGAATTTCTTCTGTGCCGGATTGGTGAATTTCCCGCGCGAGAGGGCAATGCAGGCAAGGATGCAGATGCCGAGCGTCACGAAAGTGACTATCTGATACGCCTTGTTGATGTCCATCGTACTTCCGAAGAAACCCGTTCCGGAGGCTTTGGCAAGGAAACCGCCCACAGCGAGCGGAACGAGAATGGAGCATACCGAGAAGAAGAACGATTCGAGGCCGTAGAAGTAGTTACGGTTGTCGTCCGTCGTCGAGTTGAGCGCGAGCAGATAACGGTTCGTCCAGAAGAAACCGACCGAAACGCCGAGCAGCAGGCCCGAAAGAACAAGTTCCCACAATCCTACGGCCTGGACGGTCATCATCACCAACAGCGAGATACCGCTCACGAGAATACCGAACATATAGAGCGTCCGGACATTTATCCGTTTCAGTAGAAAACCGTTGATAAGCGACGACAGCACGATGCCCGTGTACTGCGCGAGCTGATACACGGCCACGAAGGAGGGATTGTTCGTATTGCGCATGATGTACGCCCCGACGAATATCTCTATGACGGGGAGTACGAATGCGAAACAGAGGTTCGTGATGAGCAGCACCTTCATGTTGTGGGGCTGCCGGCGGAAATACTGGAATTCGTTGAGGAATTTTGCCATGATATTTCTATAAGATTTTCGACATTGGCGGTTTTCACGCTCCGGAACAGACCGGTCCGTAACTCATAAGGCATACGGAATCACCGGTACGACTCCGGCTACACGTTCAGCGTGGCCAGAACTTCACGGATGGAGAGGGTGGCCCCGCAGATGACTTCGTCGCTCGCCCCGTAATACATGTGTATCGTATCCCCTTCCACATACTGTCCGTTGGTGAAGACGACGTTTCCGAAGAAGCCCGTCTTTTCGTAGGGTGCCGTAGGTTCCATGATGGGCTCGTCGCTCCGTGCAAGCACTTTCGCAGGATTCTCGAGGTCGAGAAGCAGCGCCCCGAGGCAGTAACGGTTGTTGCCGTCGGCTCCATGGTATATCTCGAGCCACCCCTTCTCGGTACGGACGGGGGCGGCTCCGGCCCCCACGCGGGCGGAATCCCACCGACCTTCGCGCGTTACGGCAATGCACCGGTGATTCCCCCAGTGCAGGCGGTCGGGCGACTCGGCAAGCCAGATGTAGTTGCCGCCGAGCTCCGGACTGCTCGGACGGTGGAAGGCATAATATTTCCCGCCGACCGTCGATTCGAAAAGGGCGCAGTCCTTGTTATGCGGAGGGAATATCATGCCCTTGCGGTCGAGGGTTTTGAAATCGCGGGTAGCTATCAGCCCCACCCCTACAGCAACGGGCGAAACCTCCGTAAAGGTCAGGAAATAACCGTCATCCATGGTAGCGACGCGACAATCCTCTATACCGAATGATTCGAGGGGCCCCTTGCCGTAAATCGGCCGGTAATCGGCATCCTCGTAGAAATGCACCCCGTCGTCGCTGAAGACGGGACGCAGGTAAGAGAGCGTCGTCAGATAGTTCTGTCCGTTGTATTTGATGACCCGCGGGTCGGAGGCGTCGAGCCGGCTGTCATCCTTGTCGAAAGACAACACCTCTATCTCGTCCCGGTCGTTGTATATGGGGAAACTGATGCGCCCCTCCTCCTGCCGCGGCCTTTCGGCCACCCTGAGCAGCAGTCCCGTACGGCCGCCGAGGCGGAAGACACCGGGATTGAGCAGGCAGACTATCTCCATCCCGTCAATGCCGGGACGAAGGTCGGACGGTCTGAGAATGGGATTTTCCGGAAACCTTTTTGCAATATCCATATGCTTGTGTATTATTGGTTGTCAATAATTTCAATGCCATATCACAAGGTCCTTTTGAACGGTTAGCAGTTCCGACGGCCGGCAAATATAAGAATTATAAAAATGCCGCCGGACATCCCGACCGCAAATAAATCCGCAAAAGCCACGACTCAGGACCGGACGGCAGTCATTAAGGAATACGGTCAGCAAAAGACGCGCCAATCAGCGGCGGCCTCCGAATCGAAGCGCCAATCGGAGATCGCAGAAGCCCTGACGAAAGCGTGGCAGGCCGACATCCTTTCGGCCTACCACACCCTCCTTTCGCCTCCCGACCCTTCCTATCCCGGTTCCGTCATAAGATACTCCGGTCGGATTTTCCTCTGGAAAATCCGACCATTTTTCGCTTGTTCGTCAGAATTTGTAAAAAAATCCCTTACAAATTTGTCTCATTACTCTTTACTTTTTGCCGGAATTTGTGTATAATAGGAGCATCATTGAGAAAGAAGGTTTTGTTGAT
>ERZ791802.229-NODE-229-length-66026-cov-10.280760_pt1 | contig 66026 bp, 48 predicted proteins | sample MGYA00510308_ERZ791802 | MGnify/ENA primary metagenome ERZ791802 (study PRJEB30046, sample SAMN00792028) | human gut metagenome | study: EMG produced TPA metagenomics assembly of the A metagenome-wide association study of gut microbiota in type 2...
AAGACAGGACAGAAGTTTTTCAGCCGGCTCACCTATCGGGCATTATGGAATTTTTCCCTTCCGATGTTGGCCGGTGGCATTGTATGTATTTCTATCCTGATGCACGAGTATTACGATATTCTGGCATCCATCATGCTTCTATTTTATGGACTGGCGTTGGTCAATGTATCCAAATTTACCTATTCCAGCGTGGCATGGTTGGGCTATGCTTTCATCTGCCTGGGTGCCGCCGACTGTTTTTGGACAGGTCATTCACTGCTATTCTGGACGATAGGCTTCGGTGGTTTCCATATCCTCTATGGCATATTGTTCTATTTACATTACGAAAGAAAGAAATCATAAATGATAGAATCATTCCAATATATTAATAAAGCATTCGAAAGCAAGGTACGACTGGGTATCATGGCTGTTCTGATGGTAAATGAAGAAGCTGATTTCAATTTTCTGAAAGAACAGCTTGCATTGACCGACGGCAACCTTGCCAGCCATACCCGTGCGCTGGAAGAACTGGGATACATCGTATGCAACAAAAGTTTTGTCGGACGAAAGCCGCGGACTGCCTTTCAAGCAACTCCGCAAGGCAGAGAAGCTTTCAAATCTCATATTGAAGCTCTGGAGCAATTTCTAAAATCAAAATAATTCATTCATCTAAACACTATCAGCTTATGGACGGTTTCAATGAAAATTCAAACGAGCAACAGGCACAGCAACCTATGGGATGCCTTCACCGTTTCTCCAAAACAATCAAGGTGGTCATTATCGGGGGATTAATCCTTCTCCTTATGATTCCTATGTTCATGATTGAAAATCTTATCTCCGAACGGGGACGCACGCAGGAAGAAGCAATCAATGAGGTAAGCGAGAAATGGAGTCTCGCACAGACCGTCACCGGCCCTTATCTGAACATTCAATACCCGATGGTTACAGAGAACAACGGAGAAAAGAAAGTGTCAATCAAAGACCTGATACTCTTTCCCGACGAGCTTTTGATTAACGGACAACTAAAGACGGAAATCCTGAAAAGAAGTCTCTACGAAGTCAATGTGTACCAATCGGAACTGACCCTGAAAGGTTCTTTCAGTTCGGAAGAACTGCTAAAGAGCAGAATAGATATGGATCAGCTGCAATTCGACAGAGCCGCCATTTGTCTGAACCTGACCGATATGCGTGGTATCAGCGAACAGATTAGTATCACCCTCGGAGATTCCGTCTATGTATTTGAACCGGGAATGGACAATAGAGGGATTGATAATACAGGTGTACACGCCATTGCGGATTTATCGGAACTGAAGAACAACAAGAAACTGCCTTATGAAGTAAAAATCAAGCTGAAAGGCTCGCAATCCATAAACTTCATCCCACTGGGCAAGACAACCCGTGTCGACTTGAAAGCCAATTGGAACACACCGAGCTTTACAGGAAGCTATTTACCCAATAACCGGGATATTACCGAAAAAGAATTCTCGGCACAATGGCAAGTCCTGAACTTAAACCGGAACTACTCACAAGTAATGATTGACTATACCAATTCCAATATCAAAGATATAGATAATTCCAGTTTCGGCGTTAACTTCAAGATTCCGGTAGAGCAGTATCAGCAATCCATGCGTTCCGCCAAGTATGCTATCCTGATTATCCTGTTGACATTCGGAGTTATCTTCTTCACTGAAATTATGAATAAAACCCGTATTCATGCTTTACAGTATTTGTTAGTGGGATTGGCACTCTGCCTATTTTACAGTCTGCTCCTCTCCTTCTCCGAACACATCGGCTTCAACCCTGCTTATCTGTTATCTGCCGCACTGACTATCATACTGACAGGTGGATATATGTTCGGCATCACCAAGAGAAAGAAGCCGTCATTAATCATGTCCGGATTATTGGGAGTGCTCTATCTTTATATATTTGTCCTTATCCAATTAGAGACTTTCGCTCTGTTGGCAGGCAGCTTGGGATTATTTATTATCCTGGCAATGGTAATGTATTTCTCCAAGAAAATTGATTGGTTCAATGAATAATCCGCTTTTCTTTTGAAACACTTGACAAACGACTTTTTATTTTGTATCTTTGAAGAAATAAAAGTGATAAACAGCATGAGTAATATAAGAAAAATAGATACATAAACAGCATTTAAACTGATATATTTTAGTATCAGAACAAATATGGTATAGGGTAATAGTCTAACGATTATTACCCTATTTTGTTTACATTTTTACTTAAACAATTTAATCTATCCCCGAAAAACGCAGAAAATAGTTTTTAATAAACTCTGATACCGTTTATAATAAACTATCCAAAAGTTTATTATAAACAGAAATCAAGTTTATTAATAGTGGAGCATTCAGTTGTAAGAATAAAACAACCTAATTTTACAGAATAGAAGTGCATTGATAAGCACGCCAGTCTATATGATAATATAAACTAACACATCTTTCTTTTTACCCCAATATACGGATAGTTCAAGACTCTTTTTTATGATAGTATCAAAATGTTCTTTTCAGATATACCATATCCGTCAACAGCTCACCTTCTTCATAAATCGGATGGTCATAATTGTCGGTAAAGAAATTTTCTATACGGTGGGAAATAGTAAAACCGCAATGTTCATAGAAAGATATGGCAGAAGGCACATCTCCCGTACCAACTAACATTTCAGTACACTTGTCCTGATAGTACTCGAATAGAAATTCAACCAAACGTTTCCCGTATCCCTGACGTTGGAAAAAAGGAACAGTAGCAATATTCTTGATTTCATAAATGCCTTCCCCTTCACGAGTTACCACACAGGCAGCTTTCAATCCATCGTCATACAGGACGAACATATCGCCACGCTCCAAATACCGGTCTATCATATCCTCTTGTTCATCAGCCAAGAGTAACAGTTCGAGGAATTCTTTCTTATCTGAAATTACTTTTTTTATCTCCATATTATCTAGTTTGCCATAAAGATATAAAAAACTAAAATACCAGACTCTACTTTAACGAAACTTATCCTGATATTTGGAATAAATAGATTATCTTTGTCTACGGAAATGTGATACACTAATAATAATAGAATTATGAAAGAAGAAAAGAAAATACCAGAAGAAAAGAAAGTCAAAGTGCAGAGGTCGAAGAAAAAGAAAGTAAATAAGACATGGGAAGCACTTGGCAAACTAAAGGGAAGCCTCATAGTAAACGACCCTAAATTCTTACTATAAATGAGATATTTGATAGATACTAATATCTTTGTTTATGCAGTGATTGACAGAGACTCGTTAGACCGTGATGTAACAGCTATACTACAGGAGCCTGACACGGTACTTTATATGAGTGCAGAATCTGTCCGCGAATTAATTGTAGGATACCGAAATAAAGGTTTATGTTCCAAACGCTGGAAATCAGTAGAAGCAATGGTCACTTCAATTGAAAAGGAGCTCTACATCAAAATACTTCCCCTGAAGAAAGAACATATGCAGACTTATGCACGATTAGAAATTAATGAAACACAAGGACATAAAGACCCATCCGACCACGTTATTATCGCCCATGCCATCACCGAGCATTTACCACTCATTTCAAGTGATACCCGATTTGAATTTTATCGTTCCCAAGGACTTGATTTGATATTCAATAAAAAATAATGAACGCTATACATCTATTTGCCGATGTTCTAAAATAGTATCCATATTCTCCAAGGCCCATCCAACCAATCCTTCAATATGAGGAATCAGAGTTCCTCCCGTATCCGTCAAGCTATATTCCACCCGAGGAGGTACTTCCGCATACACTTTCCGCTCTACCAATCCGTCGGACTCGAGCGTACGGAGAGTTACCGTCAACATTCTCTGAGAAACATCTTCTATCGTTTTATGAATATCACTGAAACGCATAGTTCCGTTTGCATTCAAAGTAATAAGCACCAGCATCGACCACTTGTCTCCCAAGCGGCTGAGTACATCTCTTACAGGGCAATTTCCTGTCGGGTGAAAGTTTTTCATCTTTTAACGTTTTGTATTTAACTGACTTACAGCAATAGTTACTTCCATGTAACTTCCTTATTCAGAGGTGCGTTCTTGCTTTTCTTCACAAAGAAAGATACATTTGCATCACAAAAGTAATAAACTTACTAAAAATAACTATTGTTTCATTTTAAATAATTATGATTATGGCAAAGAAAGTAGCAGTTTTAGCAGTGAATCCGGTAAACGGTTGTGGATTATTCCAATACTTGGAAGCGTTTTTCGAAAATGGCATTTCATATAAAGTATTTGCCGTATCGGATACGAAAGAGATTAAAACAAATTCGGGAATCAGCTTGACAACAGATGATGTGATTGCCAATCTGAAGGGGCACGAAGATGAATTTGACGCACTCGTTTTCTCTTGTGGAGACGCCGTACCTGTATTTCAACAAAATGCGGACAAACCTTATAATATAGATTTAATGGAAGTAATCAAAACCTTTGGGGATAAGGGGAAAATAATGATTGGACACTGTGCAGGCGCAATGATGTTTGACTTTACAGGTATAACGAAAGGTAAGAAAGTGGCAGTTCACCCGTTAGCCAAACCGGCTATCCAGAACGGAACAGCTACCGATGAAAAATCAGAGATAGACGGCAACTTCTATACCGCACAAGATGAAAATACCATTTGGACAATGTTGCCGCAAGTTATAGAAGCATTAAAGTAAGGTAAGACAAAGCAAGTACGAAGCAAAAAAATATAGACATAAATTAGTATTTTATAAACTCTGCCTATGGAGTGATGCGTTCCTTTAAAAGAAACGATGTCTTCCTCGGTGTGCAACGGGTCGTTCCTTTAAAAGGAATGACCCGTTGGTTTTAAAGGAAAATCAAAGAATATATCCCACTAATAATCAATTACTTAAAAATCGACATCCAGAAAGTGAACATTACACTGCAATCATAAATAATATTCAACAAAAAAAACATTCAAAGAGCCATCAGCTACTTGGAATATATCCGTCTTTCCAATCTTATCTTCAACTTACTCTTCTCTTTTCGTGCCAAAATAAAGAAGAACAAGACATCATAAAATATCGAAATAAAAAATCTGGCAGTCTAAAAGTGTGTATATTAGCAGCTTGAAGTTTTATGAAAAAAGTGGGACGTTCAACTAGGGTAATTCAAATTAATGGCGTTAAAAAAAATATATGATTAAAGAGAAAGAGGGTTTTAATGCATTTTTACTTCATTTTTTAGAAAGATTGAACGGCTGTGAATCCATAGAGAAGAAAGTCACTGAATCTCTGACAGATATTTGCAATTACTACGGGTTCAAAAGAGGATTCGTGTATCAGACAGACGGATTCCGTTATTTCTATTTGAAGGAAACGATTGGGAATGAGAATAATATCCTAAAGACCCGTTTTGAAACAAACGAGATGACCAGACAACATATCAACTATACAAAGAATAGGAATACTCCTTTTTATAGCAATAGAAATACGGATACTTCTCCGGATGACATTGCCATTATGGACTTCTATAATGCAGAGTCATTGTTAGTGCGGCAGTTTAAAGATTCGGAAGGAAAAATCATCGGATTTGTCGGATTTGCAGACAGAAAAGAAACAAATCCGTTCACGGATGAAGAGTTGCAAATAATTCATCTTCTGTTAGATTCTCTGTCTAAGGAAATTGCTGTCCGCGAATATAAAGAAAGAGAAGTGAGGGCGAGCAAGACTTTAGGCAGTATCATGAACAATATGGGAGTCGATATTTATGTCAACTCTTTCGATTCTCATGACATGCTATATGCCAATGAATCTATGGCCGCCCCCTATGGCGGCATTAAACATTTCGAAGGCAAGAAGTGTTGGGAAGCTCTTTATACCGACAAAAAAGGAGAATGTGAGTTCTGCCCGAAAAAACATTTGATAGATGAAAACGGCCTGCCTACCAAAGTTTACTCCTGGGATTATCAACGCCCGTTTGACAAATGTTGGTTTCGTGTGTTCAGTGCCGCATTTGCCTGGATAGACGGACAGATGGCACACGTTATCACCAGTGTCGATATTGACCATCAGAAGACGATAGAAGAAGAATTGAGAATAGCCAAGGAAAGAGCTGAAAACCTGGACAGGCTGAAATCTGCGTTTCTTGCCAATATGAGTCACGAAATCCGCACTCCGTTAAACGCGATTGTCGGCTTCGCCAGCCTTTTGGTCGAATCGGATAATAAAGAAGAACGGCAGGAGTACGTGAATATCATGCAAGAGAATACGGATTTGCTCTTGCAACTGATATCCGACATTCTCGACTTGTCAAAGATAGAAGCGGGTACACTCGATTTCACAATGGATCATTTGGACATCAAGAGCTTCTGCGAAGATATTATGCGCAATTATGACATAAAAGAGGATAAGCCCGTCCCTGTCCTGCTGGCTCCCGACTTGCCTGAATATTATATTCATACAGACAAGAAGCGTCTGATGCAGGTGATTACGAACTTCATAAACAACGCACTCAAATTTACAGAGAAAGGACAGATTATTCTTGAATATCATTTCAAGGAAGATACGGGGGAAATAGAATTCTCCGTCACAGATACAGGTATGGGCATTGCTCCCCAAAAAGTAGACAAGGTATTCGACCGTTTCGTCAAGCTCAATTCTTTTTCAAAGGGTACAGGACTTGGATTGTCCATTTGCAGAAGTATTATCGAACATCTTGGCGGCACTATCGGTGTCGAATCCGAATTGGGAATCGGCAGCCGCTTTTGGTTTACCCATCCCTATACAGCCGGATAAAAAAGATATGCTAATACTCGCAGAAAGCGGGTTTAGCATAAAAAAAGGGATAAAATAAGCACTAAAACAAGCATTCCGGCAAAATTAATCATAGAAATAGTTTTTCAATCCGTTTTTTCACTACATTTGTACTGCTAAAATAAAAACCATAAAATAAAGATATCACAAACAAACATTTCTCATGGATATAAGAAAATGCCTATGGCTCTTTTTGCTATGCTTCTTGTCTGCGCCATCTATCCAAGCTCAAAGGAACCATATAGATATTCCTAATTACATTTTATGTATCAATTCTTATTCAGAATCCACACCGTGGAGTAGCCGGATGATTTCTACCATATCAGAATATGTGCAGAAAGATCCTCAACTGGCGTTGTACGCGGAACATATGAATACACTGATGATAGACAATGATTCTATTTTGGAGAAATTTGAAAATATGATTTCTCAAAAATATTCACAACCACGTCCTCAGTTATTGGTATTATTGGGAAGTCCCGCATTCACGTTAAGAGATGAATACAGAAAATTTTGGGGAGACATACCTATCATTCTCTGTTCGGAAGAAGCCTTTCTGGGGCCACAAGAAGCCTACTTTCAGAAAAGAGAAATTGCACTGGCCGACCGTATTCCGACATCTCAGTTCGCCGATCCGTATAATATGGTCTTCCTGTATTCCAATCTTTATCTTCGCGAGAATGTACAATTAATCAATCACATAAATCCCGGTATCAAGAAATTTATATTCATTGGCGACGAACGGGAAATCAATTTAAGTAACAACCTGGACATTCAGGACGAATTAAAAACAAACTATCCGCAGATCGAATACCAGTTTTTAACGCCACAAAAGATGACTACCAATCAATTACTGGACTCACTGTATCGTGTCGACAGCCATACAACAGGCATATTATTTGCGTCCTGGTTTTATAAAGCGAAATTCGCCGGCAATACGTCGTTAGTATTCAACGACCACAAACTTATCGTGACAACTGTTGCCCCTATATTTACTTTGAACATGACAGATATTACCGAAGAAAACGGGGGAATGATAGGCGGTTACACTTATAATCAAAAAAGGTATAATCAAGAATTAGTTCATGCCATATCAGCTATCCGCCAAGGGAAACAGGCTCGCGAACTACCTTTCTATATGCCGTCAGATGGGCGTCCCATCATCAACTACGCGACATTACTCCGTAAAGGGTTATCCCCTTCCACGTGTCCTCCGAACACATTTTTTCTGCACAAACCGCTTTCGTTTTGGAAGCAGAACCAATATTTCATCATAGGCTCTTTAACTTTCATTTTTCTGCTTGCCTTATTTTTCTTTTATCGTATCCGTAGCCTGAATATCATAAAGAAAATGCAACAGAAGGAAATAGACGCCATGACCAATTACAAAAACCTCGTGAACAACATGCCTATTCTTTACATGCAGGAAGAACTTATCACAGATGAAAAAGGCATACCTGTCGAGTTGATTTACCGGAAAGTCAACGCGCATTTCGAAAAGAATTTCCTCCGCAAAGAAGATGTGATCGGCAAAAAGGCAAGCGAGATTTTCCCAGAATCAATGCCGGAATTCCTGCATTTCATAAAGAAAGCACTGGATGAAAACAAGGCAATCACTTTCCCTTATTACTTCAAGAAAATCGACACTTTCTATGACGTGATACTTAAAGGAACACAGCACAGTAATATTATTGACGTATTCTGTTTGGATAGTACAGAACTGCACAGGGCGCAACAAAAGCTAAGCACTATCAACAATAAGCTCTCCATGTCTCTCGATGTGGCTAATATCGTACCCTGGAAATGGGACTTACAAAGCCATACTATCCTGTGCGATATCAATAAACCGATAGAACTCAGCACATTGGGAAAAGATGTATCCGAGGAACAACTGGCAGTGCCCGACAATCAATATTTCTCCAAAATATTCAAGGAAGACCGGACACGGGTGGAGCAAGCCTACAAAGACTTGATAGAAGGTCGTTCGAATAAGGTAAAAGAAGAATATCGCATAGTCAACACTCATAAGGGACTTCATAGAATAGACTGGGTGGAAGCTCAGGCAGCCGTTGAAACCCGGGACGAAAAGGGAGATCCGTTGACTTTGGTAGGTTCTTCACTAGTCATTACCGAACGAAAGAAGATGGAGCAGGAATTGGTAAATGCCAAAAATCGCGCAGAAGAATCGAATCGTCTGAAATCGGCTTTCCTGGCGAATATGAGCCACGAGATACGCACGCCTCTTAATGCCATTGTTGGTTTCTCGGGTATCCTGGCTTCTACTGAAGAGGAAGAAGAGAAACAGGAATATGTGAGTATCATCGAAAGTAACAACACTTTATTATTGCAACTTATCAGTGATATATTGGATTTATCCAAGATAGAAGCGGGAACACTGGATTTTAATTATTCCAATGTAGAGATTAATGATTTGATGAGCGACTTAGAAAACAGCTGCCTGTTAAAGCTCAAATCTGACAAGGTAAAACTGGAGTTTGTAGCTCCCGAAGAACCTTGTTGCGCACATATAGAAAAGAACAGATTATCCCAGTTAATCATCAATCTTATAACAAACGCCATAAAATTCACCGAACAAGGCAGTATCCGCTTCGGATATAAACGGGAAAATAATGAATTGTATTTTTATGTCGCTGATACGGGTTGCGGTATCCCACAAGATAAACAGGATAGTATCTTCGGGCGCTTTGTCAAACTGAACTCATTTGCGCAAGGCACAGGACTCGGGCTTTCCATCTGTCGGACGCTTGTTGATAATATGGGTGGTAAAATCGGTGTAGAATCAGAGATAGGAAAAGGATCTACGTTTTGGTTTACATTGCCCTACAAACAGGCGGAGACTGTAGAAAAAGTTCCCCAAAAAGAGATACAGACCATCAGCATAGAGAAAGACAAACTTGTTATCCTGGTTGCCGAAGATAACGAAAGCAATTATAAACTATTCGAGTCTATTCTAAAATATGATTATCATCTGATACATGCTTGGGATGGACAGGAAGCTATTAATCTGTTTAAGGAGCACAATCCGCAAATCGTATTGATGGATATCAATATGCCTGTCATGAATGGATATGAAGCGACCCAGGAGATTCGTAACTTTTCTGCCAAAGTGCCGATTATAGCTATCACTGCCTTTGCTTTTGCTTCGGATGAGCAGCGAGTGATGGAAAGCGGTTTTGACGGTTATATGCCGAAGCCGATTAACGCCCGCTTGTTGAAGGCACAGTTGAAAGACATCATGCAGAAACGCATTGTTTTGTTGTAAGACGAATAACTGCCGTTTGATAAATCAGTCATTGAATCCTTCAGGCATTTAGTAATTCAGCCACATTCTGAAAGAAGCCATTTTGTCTTTACTGACTATGATTTTATCTTTGAAAGGGGGTAACACATGTACGACCGCCTTCCCTAAAAAGTAGGATTCAATACGCTGAATAGCATCAATACAGACAAGAGTCTGACGGTTCGTACGAAAGAACCGGTCGGGGTCAAGTTGCTCATACAGTCTGTCTAAAGCCAGGTCGATAAGATATTCACGGTTTTTATGTGTCACTGCGAAAGTCAGTTTGTTCTCTGAATAGAAATAAGCAATGTCACTGACTTGCAGAGTTAGCAGCTTCTCCCCACTGGAAATTAAAAACCGTGTGCGGTACTTTTTAGCTGCGGACAAAGAAGATTCTTGGGCGACAGCAAGCTGTTGCAAGACTTCCATCATTCGGCTTTCAGCTTTGAAATCATGGATATAGTTTTTACTCAGCCCCTCAAAACGCAGGATGGCCTGCAACAACCGCTCCTCATGAATCGGTTTTAAAAGATAATCAATACTGTTTACCGTAAAAGCACGCACAGCGTATTCATCATAAGCAGTGGTAAAGACAATCATACTTTCAGGACGGGCTTGTTCTATAAAAAGGAACGAGTTACCATCTGTCAACTGAATATCCAAGAAAAGAATGTCAGGATGGGGATGCTGGGCAAACCACTCCACTGCCTCTTCGATATTTCCCGGCAGTAACTGTACTTCCCAGTTGGGACGCAAAGCCGACAAAGTGTCGCGAAGCAGACGGGCAGCAGGTATTTCATCCTCTATTATAGCAGCTTTTATCTTACTCATGAAGCAATGGTATTTTTACTGTAAACTCTTGCAAATTATTCTCTATCACAATATCACGATTACACAATAACTTATACCGGGCAGAAAGGTTCTTCAAACCTGTACCGAAAGTGGTTGCACTCTTTTTTGCCTGTATCCGGTTTCGGACTACCAGTTCTTTTTCCTTTTCCATATAGAAAAGTTCAATGGTCATCGGTTTTCCCATATGGATCACATTGTGTTTTATCACATTTTCCGCCAGCAGTTGGATAGTCAGCGGTGGAAGTTGAAAATCCAGGCAGGCTTCCGGCAGGCGGTTATCAATATGGATACAATCTCCCAAACGTACACGATGCAGGAAAATATAAGAATTTAAAAATTCCAATTCTTCCCGCAAAGTTGTCAGCCGTTGATTTTGGCACTGAAGTGTATAACGATATACATCAGAAAGATGCTGAGTGAACAGTTCCGCATTGGCGGGATTGTAACGGATTTCAGAAATCAATGTATTCAGGCTGTTGAACAGGAAATGGGGATTCAGTTGGTTTTGCAAAGCAGTATAGCGCGCCGTATTGTTTTCCTTTTGCAGGGCAGCCGCTTCTTGTTGCAGTTGCAGTGTATTCCGCATGGAACGGTTGGCAAGCAACAATCCTAAAATCACCAACTCTACCAACCATACTGTAATCAGAATCCGCCATCCGCCATTGGGAAACATAAACGGATGGGCAGCTCCCGCCAGTAATTTGGCAGTAACAAGCAATCCGTAGTTCAACAGGAAAAACATCCCCATTACAATGATATAGATGGATATCAGTTTCCAACGACGATGCAGATTCAGCGCATACTGGTTATCCATCCATGTACTTAACCGTATCGTTGCATATCCCAACACATTGAATGTCAGTATAAAGAAAGCCAGTGTGCCGACGGAATGAAATATATCGGCCACCTTATCGGGAAAGGTAGCATAATTAATCAATAACAGAAAAGAGAATACTCCCAGTCCTGAAAATAACGCTACATATAATAAGGTATTAAACTTTATATTCATACTACAGCCGGCTCTTTTCATACAAAATTACTACTTTTTACTGATAATCATAGCCATGAAGTGCTTTTATTAATTCCGAATAATGTCCTTGTGCTGCCGCTTTAGCCTGTACATAGTTCACTTGGGAAGTCTGCCGGTAAGTCTGCGCGTCGATAACTTCCACAACGGACACCTTTCCTTCATTGTAACGCTCCACAGCTTTGGCTTCATTTTCTTCTGCTTTTGCCAGTGAGCTTTCACTTAACCGGACGCGCTCGATGGCTTGTGATAATGCCTTACGCGCCACACCGATTTCCAGTTCCACCTGATCCATCACCTTGTTCAGGTTATCTTCTGCCATGCCGATACGAAAAGAAGAAGCACGCTTCTCGCTTTTCCGCTTTCCCCATTCAAAAATAGGAACGGATACTTTCGCATAAACGGCATAGTTAGGGTCTAAATCTTTTTTGAAATTATAACCGGGAGAAGAGTAACTGCCGTCTATCCCTACATAAAACTGGGGTTTGAACTGCGAGTCATTCAACTTTTTGGAACTTTTGGCTATGTGGATATGGTCATACGCCATTTGGATTTCAGGGCGACCTGTACCCGTAGACAACCATATGGAATCGCTGACGGTTACCATCGGTATCTGTGAATCCAGTTCCGTCATATGTTCCAGTTGAACTCCAATCATGGAATTCAATGCCATTCTGCCTGTTTCAAAGTTACTCTGCGCCTGAAGCAGTTGATATTCAGCTTCATTCAGTTTCACTTCCGCCATGAGTAAGTCCTGCGGGTCTACCAACCCTACCTCTACCCTCTCCTTAATCGTCTTTACCAAAGCAGCTATCGAATTACGAAAATCTTCGGCTACGGACACAATCTCCTGCCTGGCTACGGCACTCCAGTATTGCATATCCGTTTGATAGCAGACTGCGTCATTCAGCACTTTCGCCTGATTGCCGGCAAGGGACTGCTGATGCTGTGCCATACGGATAGATTCAAGTACACGCCCGCCTGTATAGACCGGTTGCAGGATGGAAAGCGAAGCTCCGTAGTTCAATTGCTTTCCTTCCACTGTCTTGGATAATCCCATGGAAGGGACATCCAAAGTTAATTCCAACGGATTGCCCGTATATTGAAAATTAGCAGCTCCCGAAAGTTTCGGTTTCAAATCCGCACGTGCGGATTTCTCTATTTCCACACTGGCAGCAATATTCTTTTCTGCTGCTTTCAGGTCATGGTTGTAGTCCAGCGCCATCATCCGGTATTTCTCCAGTAAGGGGCTTTGTTGCGCAAAAGCGGGTAAAGACAAAAAAGCGCAACAATAAAACAACGGATAAAATATTCTCTTTTTCATTTTTATTTTCCTTTTACTTTGTAGAACATGGCATACAGTGCAGGAGTGACAAACAGCGTCAGCCCTGTAGCAAACGTCAGTCCGAAGATAATGGTGGCAGCCATTCCACCGAACGCTACATCAAACAGCAGGGGTACCATACCGAAAATGGTTGTTGTAGCCGCCATCAAGACCGGACGGGTTCGGGAAACCGTAGCCTCAACAATAGAGGTATACAGGTCGATTCCACTCCGATGCTGTACATTTATTTCATCAATCAACACGATTACATTCTTGATAATCATCCCGAGCAATCCCAACCATCCGGCTATCGGGAAGAAACCGAAATCAAAACCTGTCAGCAGCATACCGACAGCGATACCGATCAAGGAAAGGGGCAAGATGCAAATGATAATAACCGGTTCGCGGAAGTTGCCGAACAATGCGACCAAAATAAGAACCAATGCGAGAAATGCCAACGGGAAATATTTGGCAATGGCTTGCATTGCTTCTCCCTGATCTTTATACTGGGCGTCCCAAAAGAAAGTATAGCCTTCGGGAAGCTGCATTTTTTCAATTTCCTCCCGGATTTCTCCATGTACTTCCGCCATCGTATGTCCCGGTTTTACACCACACATGGCAGCCATCGAAAGTTGCCGGTTGTAGGTTCGTATCTGTGGAAATTCCCAGGTTGTTTCTATCTGTTCAGCCACTTGCGAAAGCGGATCCGATCTTTCTCCGTTCCAAATAGAGAAATCTCCTAAAGAGTTGGCATCGGTTATATCGACATTGCCCGACTTCAACAGTACAGGTACTTTCTTTTCATCATCCCGGTAAATGCCGACAGGTAGTCCATCATTGATAGACTTCACCGATTCCATCATGGAAGCTTTGGTAATCCCCAACGCCCCGGCCTTCACCGGATCGTACACCGGACGGATGACCATCGTCATATTTCCCCATTCATTACGGGCATCCGCGACTTTGGGATTACGCCGCATCACTTCTATCGCTTGTCCGACCAATGAATCAAGTACGGCAGGATCAGGGCCTAAGAAGCGGGCTTCAATGACAGCTTCCGTCAACGGGCTTAGTTCAAACTTGTTTACTTTTATCAACGGTTCCGGAAACTTGAACGAAATCGAGTCCTGCAAGCGGGCATGCAACTGACGGGATAGTTTCGAAGTCTTGCATTTTACCAATATCTGCGCATAATTGGACTGAGGGCCGAACGATACGTTAGACAAATAATAACGTGGCGGTGTTCTTCCGATATAGGTGGATACCATTTCCGTTTTTTCCTGTCCGCGGATAAAGTCTGCCATTTCCATCGCCATCTGATCCGTTTCCTCTATCCGTGTCCCTTCGGGCAACCACATGTCCAATGTAAAATACTGTTTATCCAAGGCAGGTACAAACACTTTCGGGATAAACTTAAAGCTCCAAGCCGCTACTACCAACATCACAACCATACATCCTACGGTTGCATACCGATGATTAATCACCCATCCCAAGGCTGAACGGAACTTATTATAATATTTGCCGGAAAAAAGAGCATCCTTCAGTTCGTTGGGTCTTGGCCGACGGACAAACTCCTGAATAAAGAAAGGAGTCTGCGTCAGCGCAAAGACCCAACTGAACATCAGCGAAACGCCGATAACTACAACTAAGGATGACAACAACTCGCCGGTAATATGCGGCGAATAATATATAGGCAAAAAGGTTAAAATCGCAATGACAGTTGCCGCAAGTAATGGCAACGCCGTAGCAGAACAAGCTCTCAATATAGCCACCCGCTTACGCATTCCACGCTGCATATTTACCAATACCGAGTCGGAAACCACAATGGCATTGTCTACCAACATTCCCATGGCAATGATAATAGCTGCCAACGACATACGCTGCAAGGCGATTCCCTGTGTCAGCATGACTATCAATGTGGCTAGAATGGAAAAGACCAGTCCGCTGCCAATCAGGATACCGTTTTTGAACCCTATAAAAAAGAGCAGAATAGCAATTACGGTTACAACGGAAATTATCAGGTTCCAGATAAATCCCTGATTAGCTACGGCGGATTCATATCCTTGGTCATAAATCGTTTGCAGTTCAAAGCCTTCGGGCATTGTCTCCGAGAATTGTTCTATCTTTATTTGAACCGCATCCGCCATATCTACCACATTACCTGTGGGAACGGTAGAAATAGCCACTCCTACCGCAGGCTTTCCATCAATCCGCATCTTATTGCCCGGTGGTGTCTGGTAGCTTTCTTTTATTTCGGCAACATCAGCCAACCGGAAGTGTTCTCCTGTACGGGATACAATCGTCAGATTCCGTATATCATCCAAAGAATAAAAGTTCCCGGTAGATTCGATACGTATTCTGTTTACTCCGGCGTCGATACCGCCGGCATCCACCACCCGATTCTGCGCTTCGAAGGCACGGGAAATATCGGCTGTGGTAATGCCGCTTCGTGCCATCACAGACGGACTAAGGATAACATCAATCGTAGGAGGCTGTACACCGTAGATTTCCACCTTCGCTACATCTTTCACTTTCAGCAGTTCATTCTTGATGAGCTTTGCCTGCTCTTCCAGTTCCCGATAAGAGTGTCCTTCTCCGGTCAATCCATAGAAAACTCCCAGCACGTCACCAAAGTCATCATTGACTACCGACGGTCCTGCTCCGGCAGGAAGCTTCGATTGTACATCATTGACTTTCCGGCGAAGTTTATCCCACAACTGTTGCATTTCATCCGCACGGATTTCTTTCTTCACATAGACTGTTATCTTGGAAAGTCCTGCGCGATTCTCTGTTTTGAGGTAATATAGTTCTCCCAATGACTGTATGGATTCTTCCAATACATCTGTCACCTGCGACTGAACTTCGGAAGGAGAAGCTCCCGGATAAGGAGTCAACACCAATGCCTGTTTGATTGTAAACGGGGCATCTTCCAACTTTCCCATCTTGACATAGGAAAACAGTCCACCACCCAATACCAGTAGTAACAGCAGAATAGTCACCGACTTCTTCTGCAAGAAATATTTAACGAACTTCATACTCTTCCACTTAGTTTTGAGCAGTTACCGGCTTTTCCTGTTTCTTACCCATGACTTCTACCGGTGTTCCCTCAGACAGGAAACGCAGTTTACTGACAGCTACCGTTTCCCCTGCCTGCAATCCGCCTTTCACTTCTACTTTTCCATTCGGAAGCAATTCACCCAACACGACTTTTTTCTTCGAGACTGTTCCTGTCGTATTATCTACTGCCCAAACATAATCTCCCTCAGCAGGACGATGACTAAGAGCTATTTGCGGTACAGTCACCACTGGAGCAGACGATGCAACAGGAAGGGCAAGTAACATTTTCCCGGAGATACCTGCCGGCCATTCCCCCTGTTTATTAGGTAATAATGCAGTCAGCAGGAAGGAAAGGTTATTCCGGGTAGTACTCTTGGAAACTTCCACCACCTTTGCCGGATACACGGCATCCGAACGAACATCAAAACGGACGCCGACCTCTTTTATCTTTTCGGCCTGCAATGCTATATCTTGTGTGACATAAGCTTCTATCTTCAGTTGTGTAATATCAATGAAAGAAACGACCGGTTGAGTCGCTTTTACATCCTGGAATTTCTCAATATATACTTCTCCCACATATCCGTCGAAAGGAGCAACCAACCGGGTATCATTTAATTCATTCGTTGCTGTCTCGAAAGCTGTTTTGGCAGAGGTATAGTCAGCACGCGCCTTTTCAAAGGCACTAGCTGACAGGTTATTTTTCTCATACAGCGCTTTTATCCGTTCAAACTCTGCTTTTGCCTGATTGTAGATAGCTTCCACGCGTTCTTTGCGAATACGGAAATCACGGGAATCTATTTCAGCAATAATATCTCCACGATGGTAGAAATTTCCGGCATACACTTCGAAACGGTCAATCGGGCCACCCACCCTGAAAGATAGCTCTGTTTCCTTGAATGGTTTCGAGATAAACGAGAACTCACGCTCCGAGGAAGGAGTCAGGGTTTCCGCTTCCGCTACTTTTACCCGTACAGGTTCGTCCGCCTTCTTCTCTCCCTTTCCGCAGGAAGCAAACAAGCAAAGGCAAAAAACACATAATGAGAATCTAGTCGTTGTCATTCTATTCTAAATAAGTTATGTTATCAACGACGCGAAAATAGACGAAAAGAGAAAAAATATCCGTTTTTAAATTGCCGGGACGGAAAAAGAAGGGTATGAAACGGAAAAAGAAAGGATGAAATTTTGAGCCTTTTATCGTACTTATGTGTTTCCTTACTATCTTTGCAGCTCGAATTATTTCTACAATATCCATTTATGACTGAAGAAAAAATACATAAAGACCGTACCGGAAGCTGGTGGGCGCTAAGTCCGTTGCTCGTATTCTTATGCCTTTACCTGGTTACTTCTATCCTTGTCAACGACTTTTATAAAGTACCCATCACGGTTGCTTTCCTCGTCTCTTCCTGCTACGCCATCGCCATCACCAAAGGATTGAAACTAGACCAACGTATCTATCAGTTCTCCGTGGGAGCCGCCAATAAGAACATTCTCCTGATGATATGGATATTTATTCTTGCCGGAGCTTTCGCGCATAGCGCCAAGCAGATGGGAGCTATCGACGCGACCGTCAACCTGACACTACATATTCTTCCTGACAACTTGCTGCTGGCAGGTATATTTATCGCCGCCTGTTTTATCTCCCTGTCCATCGGAACGAGTGTAGGCACCATCGTTGCCCTCACCCCTGTTGCTGTCGGACTGGCGGAAAAAACAGAAATAGCCCTGCCTTTTATGGTAGCTGTCGTGGTCGGCGGTTCTTTTTTCGGAGATAACCTGTCGTTTATTTCAGATACCACCATCGCTTCTACGAAAACACAGGAATGCGTCATGCGTGACAAGTTCCGCGTAAACTCCATGATAGTAGTTCCGGCAGCCATCATTGTATTGGGCATCTATATCTTTCAGGGATTATCCATTACCGCTCCCGCACAAATGCAGACAATCGAATGGATAAAAGTTATACCTTATATAATAGTATTAGGAACAGCCGTTGCCGGCATGAATGTGATGCTCGTATTAATTATAGGTATACTGACAAGCGGTATTATCGGTATCGCTACCGGAAGTTTCGGAGTATTCGACTGGTTTGGAGCCATGGGAACCGGAATAACGGGAATGGGAGAATTAATTATCATTACCCTGTTGGCAGGAGGTATGTTGGAAACTATCCGCTACAACGGCGGCATCGACTTTATAATCAGGAAACTTACCCGTCACGTCAACGGCAAGCGAGGGGCGGAATTGAGCATTGCCGCCCTGGTAAGCATTGCCAATCTGTGTACTGCCAATAACACCATCGCCATTATCACGACAGGGCCGATAGCCAGGGATATTGCCCAAAAGTTTCATCTCGACCGCAGAAAAACCGCCAGCATCCTCGATACATTCTCCTGCCTGATACAAGGAATTATTCCTTATGGAGCGCAGATGCTGATTGCGGCGGGACTTGCCAATATCTCCCCTATCAGTATCATCGGTAACCTTTATTATCCTTTTACGATGGGAGCTTGTGCATTGCTCGCTATCCTGTTCCGTTATCCGAGGCGATATTCGTAAAAAAGAAGTGAAATGTTTGTCAATCAAAAGAAAAGCCGTATCTTTGTGCCCGCTATTACGAGATAATAGCATAATTCAAATCAATCATTAAAAACAATTATTTAAAATGGCAACTAGAATCAGATTGCAGAGACACGGACGTAAAAGTTACGCGTTCTATTCAATTGTAATTGCAGACAGCAGAGCACCACGTGATGGTAAATTTATTGAGAAGATTGGTACTTACAACCCTAACACCAATCCTGCTACAGTAGATTTGAATTTCGACGCTGCATTGGCATGGGTACTGAAAGGTGCACAACCAAGCGACACTGTACGTAACATCCTTTCCCGTGAAGGAGTTTACATGAAGAAACATCTTATGGGCGGTGTAGCAAAAGGCGCATTCGGAGAAGCAGAAGCAGATGCTAAATTCGAAGCTTGGAAAAACAACAAACAGTCAGGTCTGGCTGCTTTGAAGGCTAAACAAGACGAAGCAAAGAAAGCTGAAGCTAAAGCACGTCTGGAAGCAGAAAAGAAAATCAACGAAGTGAAAGCAAAAGCACTCGCTGAAAAGAAAGCTGCTGAAGCTGCTGAAAAAGCTGCTGCTGAAGCACCCGCAGAAGAAGTTGCAGCTCCGGCTGAAGAAGCTCCTGCAACAGAAGCTGCTGCTGAATAATTTTCGGCAGGTTCCGAATAAGAAATCAGGAAAAAGCTATAAATCCTCTCCGGTTCGCCGGAGGGGATTTTTTCATTTTATGCTATAAAACATAGTAAATAATTAGTTTCATTCAGAATAAAATGCCTTTCTTTGCATCAGCATAGTTCAGCACAGTTATCTTTATAAAAACTAATATGAAACGAACTGATAGGAAAGCAACATTCGGACAGCAGTCTAGCAAGGTTACGCAGTTGGCGGACACACTTAGCCAGGCTATTTCCAGGAAAGAATTTCTTGAAGGAGATTCTTTGCCTTCTATCAATCAGCTGAGTGCACAATACGGGGTATCGCGCGATACGGTATTCAAGGCCTTCCTTGATTTACGCGAACGGGGACTGATTGACTCCACCCCCGGGAAAGGATACTATGTGACGAGTCAGGTAACAAATGTTTTACTGCTCCTCGACCAATACACCCCGTTTAAAGAAGCATTATACAACAGTTTCGTCAAGCATCTGCCTATCAATTATAAGGTAGACCTGCTGTTCCATCAATACAATGAACGGTTGTTTAATACCATCATCCGTGAATCCATAGGAAAGTACAATAAATATATAGTGATGAATTTCGATAATGAGAAATTCAGCACGGCATTAAACAAGATCAATCCTGCCAGACTATTACTACTTGACTTCGGCAAATTCCAGAAAAACAAGTATTTTTATATCTGCCAGGACTTCGATGAATCATTCTATCAGGCATTATTGACACTGAAAGAAAGGATGCACAAGTACCGCCAAATTGTTTTCCTGTTCTCCAAAGGACTGAAGCACCCGCAAAGCAGCAAAGATTATTTCATCCGCTTTTGCAAAGAACAAGGATTCTTATATGAGATACAGGAAGATATTGAAAATTTGGTGGTACGAAAAGAAACTGCCTACATTGCCATCAAACAACAAGATGTGGTAAAGGCAGTGAAACAAGGAAGATTGGAAGGACTGAAATGCGGAAAAGATTTCGGCCTGCTGGCATACAATGATATTCCTTCTTACGAAGTTATTGATGAAGGAATCACCTCATTGAGTATCGACTGGGAAATGATGGGAAACGAAGCCGCAAACTTCGTCCTTAATGATACGCCTATACAGAAGTACCTGCCTACTGAAGTCAGACTTCGAAAGTCACTCTAATTTTTTTTGCCAACCAATCAGCACAGTTCAGCACAGATATTAATTAACTATATAATTAAAAAGAAACCATGAAAAAGTATCCGAAAATCGGGATTCGTCCCACTATCGACGGTCGCCAGGGTGGCGTTCGTGAAAGCCTTGAAGAAAAGACAATGAATCTGGCTAAAGCAGTAGCCGAATTAATCAGCAGCAATCTGAGAAACGGTGACGGAAGTCCCGTGGAATGTGTTATTGCCGACAGTACTATCGGTCGTGTGGCTGAAAGCGCGGCTTGTGCTGAAAAGTTCGAAAGAGAAGGTGTAGGCTCTACTATCACTGTCACTTCCTGCTGGTGTTATGGCGCTGAAACGATGGACATGAACCCTCATTACCCGAAAGCCGTTTGGGGATTCAACGGAACAGAACGTCCGGGCGCTGTATATTTGGCAGCCGTATTGGCAGGACACGCACAAAAAGGTCTTCCTGCATTCGGCATCTACGGACATGACGTTCAAGATTTGGATGACAACACCATTCCTGAAGATGTAGCGGAAAAGATTCTTCGTTTTGCACGCGCCGCACAGGCAGTAGCCACCATGAGAGGTAAATCCTACTTGTCTATGGGTAGCGTATCTATGGGTATTGCCGGTTCAATCGTCAACCCTGATTTCTTTCAGGAATATCTGGGTATGCGTAATGAATCCATCGACCTTACAGAAATCATCCGCCGTATGGACGAAGGCATCTACGACCATGAAGAATATGCGAAAGCAATGGCATGGACAGAAAAGAACTGCAAGGTAAACGAAGGAGACGACTTCAAGAACCGTCCCGAAAAGCGCAAAAGCCGTGAACAAAAAGATGCTGACTGGGAATTTATCGTGAAAATGACAATTATCATGCGCGACCTGATGATTGGCAACCCCAAACTGAAAGAGATGGGATTCAAAGAAGAAGCTTTGGGACACAATGCCATCGCAGCCGGCTTCCAGGGACAACGCCAATGGACAGACTTCTATCCGAACGGTGACTATCCCGAAGCTCTGCTCAATACTTCTTTCGATTGGAACGGTATCCGCGAAGCATTCGTTGTAGCTACCGAAAACGATGCTTGCAACGGTGTAGCTATGCTGTTCGGACACCTGCTGACCAACCGTGCACAGATATTCTCCGACGTACGTACTTACTGGAGCCCTGAAGCCGTAAAACGTGTGACCGGCAAAGAATTGACAGGTCTGGCAGCCAATGGTATCATCCACCTTATCAACTCTGGTGCAACCACTCTTGATGGCTCCGGTCAATCATCTGACGCAGAAGGCAAACCGGTAATGAAAGAACCATGGAACCTCACCGACGCAGACGTAGAAAACTGCCTGAAAGCAACTACCTGGTATCCGGCAGACCGTGACTACTTCCGTGGCGGCGGTTTCTCGTCCAACTTCCTGTCAAAAGGCGGCATGCCTGTCACGATGATGCGTCTGAACCTGATTAAAGGTCTTGGCCCCGTCCTGCAAATCGCAGAAGGATGGACAGTTGAAATCGACCCTGAAATCCATCAGAAACTGAATATGCGTACCGACCCGACATGGCCTACCACTTGGTTTGTTCCCCGTCTGTGCGACAAATCAGCTTTCAAAGATGTATATTCAGTAATGAATAACTGGGGAGCTAATCACGGTGCTATCAGCTACGGACATATCGGTCAGGACTTGATCACTCTTGCTTCCATGCTCCGCATTCCGGTATGCATGCACAACGTGGAAGACAACGAAATCTTCCGCCCGGCTGCATGGAATGCATTCGGTATGGACAAGGAAGGAGCGGATTACAGAGCTTGTACCACTTACGGCCCTATCTACAAATAATCTTAATTCAGACAAAAGAACATAAGGACAAAAGATGAAACAACTTCAATAAACGGCTATAAATAACTTTATTAGCGCAGACCTTATGTTCTTTTGTTCTTATGTCTAAATAAAAACAATTTCGACCATCTAATTATATTTTTTTATCTTTGCAATTATGATTACCAACGAACATATCGAACTGTTCATCGAACAAGCACATCGCTACGGAAACGCAAAACTGATGCTTTGCAGTAGCGGCAACCTGTCCTGGCGAATCGGCGAAGAAGCTCTGATTTCCGGCACTGGTTCCTGGGTTCCTACCCTTTACAAAGAGAAAGTTTCCATCTGCAATATCGCAAGCGGAACACCGACTAATGGTGTAAAACCTTCCATGGAAAGTACCTTTCACCTGGGTATTCTCCGCGAACGCCCTGACGTCAATGTGGTTCTCCACTTCCAGTCGGAATATGCGACAGCTATCTCCTGCATGAAAAACAAGCCGACTAATTTCAACGTAACAGCAGAAATTCCCTGTCATGTAGGTTCGGAGATTCCTATCATTCCTTACTACCGTCCGGGTTCCCCCGAACTGGCCAAGGCAGTAGTGGAAGCGATGTTAAACCACAACTCCGTCTTACTGACCAACCACGGACAAGTGGTATGCGGAAAAGACTTCGACCAAGTCTATGAACGTGCCACCTTCTTCGAAATGGCTTGCCGCATTATCGTCCAGTCCGGCGGTGATTATTCAGTACTGACACCGGCTGAAATAGAAGACCTGGAGATCTACGTGTTAGGAAAGAAAACAAAATAGTATCCGGGAATACATACCATGAAAAATATCTGTAAAAACACATATCTGGCAGCAGACTTTGGCGGAGGAAGCGGACGAATTATCGCCGGCTTTCTTCACCAAGGAAAGCTGGAACTGGAAGAAGTCCACCGTTTCCCGAACCGTCAGGTTAAACTCGGAAATCATATTTACTGGGACTTCCCTGCCCTCTTCGAGGACATGAAAACCGGATTAAAACTAGCCGCGCAAAAGGGATATGCCGTCAAAGGAATCGGTATTGACACTTGGGGAGTAGACTTCGGACTGATTGACAAACACGGCAATCTACTGGGAAATCCAGTTTGTTACCGGGATGCACGGACAGACGGAATACCGGCAGAAGTATTCAAGATTTTAGACGAACAACAACACTATGCCGACACCGGAATACAGGTGATGGCTATCAACACGCTGTTCCAACTATACAGTATGAAACTGAATCAAGAGGTGCAACTGGACGTTGCCCGTCAGCTCTTATTCATGCCCGACCTTTTCAGCTATTTCCTGACAGGAGTAGCCAACAACGAATATTGCATCGCCTCTACATCCGAATTGCTTGATGCACGCCGGCGAAACTGGTCTACATCTACCATCCGCACTCTCGGACTTCCTGAACATCTGTTCGGAGAAATCATCTTCCCGGGAACAATCAGAGGAACACTCAAAGAGGATATTGCCCGGGAAACTGGATTAGGTTCTGTAGATGTCATTGCGGTAGGTTCCCATGACACAGCAAGCGCTGTGGCAGCCGTTCCTGCTACGGAATATCCCATCGCATTCCTAAGTTCCGGCACCTGGTCACTGTTAGGAGTCGAAGTAGACGAACCTATATTGACAGAAGAAGCACGCCAGGCTCAATTCACCAATGAAGGCGGTGTGGGAGGACGTATCCGGTTCTTGCAAAATATCACGGGATTGTGGATTCTGCAACGCCTGATGAATGAATGGAAAGCGCGTGGCGAAGAACAAGACTACGATATCATCATTCCGCAAGCCGCTGAAGCAAAAATCGACACTATCATCCCGGTAGATGACGCAGTATTTATGAACCCTGAAAATATGGAGACTGCCCTCACCGATTATTGTCGGGAACATAAACTTCAGATTCCCCGGCATAAGGCAGAAATGGTGAAATGTGTGCTCCAATCATTAGCCTTCAAATATCGACAGGCAGTAGAACAGCTTAACCGTTGTCTCCCCTCCCCGATCTGCCAACTGAACATCATCGGCGGTGGTTCGCAAAATAAACTTCTCAATCAACTGACAGCCGACGAACTCGGTATTCCCGTATATGCCGGCCCGGTAGAAGCTACTGCGATAGGAAACATCCTGACGCAAGCCATGGCAAAAGGTGAGATTGCCGATCTTCGTGAATTAAGAGAAATTGTCACTCACAGCGTTACACCGCAAGTATATTATCCTAAAAAATAGAAGCATATGGAAACATCCAAAACCGGTTATCAGGTTCAATCTTACAACGTTCCCGTCAAACGTTACTGCCAAACGCTCGATTTGCGCGATTCCCCGGAATTAATAGCTGAATATCGCAAAAGGCACAGCGAAACGGAAGCGTGGCCTGAAATCCTTGCCGGCATCCGGGAAGTAGGCATCCTCGAAATGGAAATCTACATTCTCGGCACCCGCCTGTTTATGATTGTCGAAACTCCTGTTGATTTCGACTGGGACACGGCAATGGCACGTCTGAACACTCTTCCCCGCCAACAGGAATGGGAAGAATACATGGCTATATTCCAGCAAGCCGATCCCGGAATGAGTTCCGCGGAAAAATGGAAACCGATGGAAAGAATGTTCCACTTATATAATACCTAAAAAATATCAAGAACGACCATGAAACACACTAAGCAGTCCATTATCTCAAAAGATGGCATCAGTTATCTTATACCCTTTATTCTCATTACCTCTTGTTTTGCGTTATGGGGATTTGCAAACGATATTACCAATCCGATGGTGAAAGCATTTTCCAAAATCTTTCGGATGAGCGCTACTGACGGAGCATTGGTACAGGTGGCCTTTTATGGCGGCTACTTTGCCATGGCTTTCCCTGCGGCCATGTTCATCCGCAAATACTCATACAAAGCCGGCGTCCTGCTGGGACTTGGAATGTATGCATTCGGAGCCTTCTTATTCTTCCCCGCCAAAATGACGGGAGAATATTACCCGTTTCTGATAGCTTACTTTATCCTTACCTGCGGACTCTCTTTCCTGGAAACGAGCTGTAATCCGTATATCCTCTCTATGGGAACGGAAGAGACTGCCACCCGCCGCCTGAACCTCGCGCAGTCCTTCAATCCGATGGGTTCGCTCCTCGGAATGTATGTAGCCATGCAATTTATCCAAGCCAAGCTGCACCCGATGGATACCGCCGACCGCGCCCTGCTCAACGACAGTGAATTTCAAGCTATCAAGGAAAGCGACCTCGCCGTCCTGATTGCCCCTTATCTTATTATCGGGCTGGTCATCGTAGCCATGTTACTCCTGATCCGGTTTATCAAAATGCCGAAGAACGGAGATCAGAATCACAAAATAGACTTCTTCCCGACATTAAAACGTATCTTTACCGAAACACGTTATCGCGAAGGGGTGATTGCCCAATTCTTCTATGTAGGCGCGCAAATCATGTGCTGGACTTTCATTATCCAATACGGCACACGCCTGTTTATGTCACCGGAATTCGGAATGGATGAGAAGAGCGCTGAAGTCCTCTCGCAGCAATATAACATCATAGCCATGGTTATCTTCTGTATCAGCCGCTTCATCTGTACCTTCATCCTGCGTTATCTCAATGCCGGAAAGTTACTGATGATACTTGCCATCTTCGGTGGTATGTTCACATTAGGTACCATCTTCCTTCAGAATATCTTCGGGCTCTACTGCCTGGTTGCAGTTTCCGCCTGTATGTCACTAATGTTCCCCACCATTTACGGCATTGCGCTGAAAGGCATGGGAGACGACGCCAAATTCGGTGCAGCCGGCCTTATCATGGCCATTCTTGGCGGTTCTATTCTTCCCCCGCTGCAAGCATGCATCATTGACATGAAAGAAATCGGATGTCTGCCTGCCGTCAATGTTTCATTCATTTTACCCTTTATCTGCTTCCTTGTGATTAGCGGTTACGGTTATCGTACACTGAAAAGAAACTGGTAAAAAACAGACTTAAAAATAGTGACGCTATCCACTCGTGATACCGTCACTATCCCACTCATATAGTGACGCCATCCGCAGCGGATAGCGTCACTATTTTATTTTCCCTTTTTTAAGAAACAATTCTTTTTTTCTTTGTATCTCAATTTATTTCTCTACATTTGTCATTCAGTTTCCAACAATTTGTTAACCCAATGACCCAGAAACAAAACGACATACTTTTAGCACATCAATTCGAAACAATATTCTCCGGATACTATTCGGCGGTGAAATACTTCGCCCTTATGCTCCTGAAATCCGAAGCGGACGCGGAAGATATTACTCAGGACGTTTTCACAAAATTATGGACACAACCGCAAATATGGACCGACCGGGATAGCGCAGAGATATCCAATTATATCTTTGCCATGACCAAACACATTACCATCAACTTCATCAAACACAAGAGAATAGTAGAAGAATATCAAGAAAGTGTAATCGAGAAAAGCCTCATCGAGGAACTTTTCCAAACAGATGACACACTCGAACCCATCTATTATAAGGAAGCGGAATTATTGGTACGCCTTGTCCTGAGCCGCCTTCCCGAACGCCGGAGAGAAATCTTCGTGTTAAGCCGCTTTAAGAATATGAGCAATCAGGAGATTGCCGAAAAACTGAATATTTCCGTCCGTACAGTAGAGCATCAGATATACCGTACCATGCTCGAATTAAAAAAAATCATTTTTATTGCATTTTTTTTCCATTTCGTGTAAGTAGTTCGTCCGCTTCAAGTGTGCTATTTATGTAACACCCTAATAAATAGCATAAATGAAGAATTATTTTCAGAAAATACTGACCTTATTTACCGGACATGAATATCCGGAATCTACCGGGCAAGAATTCTACAGATGGTTGGTAGACAAGGAACATCTTTCCGAAAAAGACGAGGCATTACAAAACCTTTGGGAAGAAGCCTTAAAGCAGGAACCTGCTCCAAACATACACCGTTCATACGAGCAATTAAGAAAGAATGCAGGCATTCCTTCCGTACGGAAAGAACGCAGAATCCGCCCCATCCATATTTGGCAGGCAGCCGCAGCCGTATTCTTTATAGTAGCTGCTTCTTCCGTTTATCTTTCCACCATAGGAAAAGATGCGGAACCCAATTTACTACAGCAATACATCCCGACAGCAGAAATGCGGTCTCTCACCTTGCCCGACGGTACCAAAGTGCAACTGAATTCACAAAGCACCCTATTATATCCGCAGGAATTTACAGGCAAAGACCGTAGTGTATTCCTGATCGGTGAAGCCAATTTCAAAGTGAAGCCGGATAAGAAGCATCCGTTTATCGTCAAGTCAAACGACTTTCAGGTAACAGCATTGGGAACAGAATTCAATGTAGCCGCATACCCCGAGAATCCGATAGTAGCGGCAACCTTGATTTCGGGAAGTGTGCTCGTGGAATATAACGAGCTAAACTCTCAAATGATTCTGAAGCCAAACGAACAGTTGGCATATAACAAGCACACCCGCCACTACAGTCTGAGCAATCCCGATATGAAAGACGTAACAGCCTGGCAACATGGCGAGCTTGTATTCAGGGAAATGAGTGTAAAAGACATCATCACGGTGCTCGAACGAAAATACCCATATACATTTGAGTATCAGCTTAAGAGTTTGAAAGAAGACAAGTATAGTTTCCGTTTTAAAGACCAGGCAACGCTATCGGAAGTAATGGATGTGATAGTTAATGTAGTCGGTCAGATGGACTACAAAATAAAAGAGGGTCGCTGTTACCTGATTCCCAAATAACAAATAACTCCGGAATCAAAATACAGTAAAAACAAACAACAATAATAGGCTAACCTTTTTAACCCTTTACAGACATGCAAAAAAGTATCCGGAACAGAGCCCGAACTCTATTCCGGATATGAAATCGAAATTCTCAATATTAGAGTTTTACTCTAACTAGTGTGATTTAAATTAGTTTAATAACCTAATACTAAGAAAATGCTACAAATTTATGAATTTATAGTAAACCAAACAGCAAAGGGAAGAAGTTTTATACTTTTTTTCTGTTTGTTACTGATGCAGACATCCACCTTTGCGCAAAGCAGTGCCAAGATTACGATTCAAAAGAAAAACATATCTACAATAGAGGCACTAAAAGAAGTAGAAAGACAATCCGACTACTCTGTCGGATTCAACGATTCCCAATTAAAAAACAAGCCGGTCTTAAATCTTGACCTACGAGCTGCAACAATAGAGAACGCCCTTGCACAAATACTCAAAGGCAGCGGGTTCACTTACCAGTTCAAAGGGAAATATATTATGATTATCCAGGACAACAAGCCAAAAGACATACCTGTCAGAAAAGTGACAGGAAAGGTTGTTGACGAAAGTAATGAACCTCTGATCGGAGTAAATATTAAGGTAGCAGGAAGCTCTGAAGGGGCTATCACCGATATGGACGGTAATTTCACAATTTCGGTTCCTCAAGGCGGTACATTAAGTTTTACTTATGTGGGATACACGCCCCAAACTGTGAAAATCACAGATAAGAATGCTTATGAAGTGATATTGAAGAGTGACACTAAACAATTGAGTGAAGTAGTAGTAACAGCCCTCGGTATAAAACGTGAACAAAAGGCATTAAGTTATAATGTACAGCAAGTAAAATCGGACGAATTGACTCAAATCAAAGACGCTAACTTCGTCAACAGTATCAATGGTAAAGTAGCGGGCGTAACAATCAATAGTAGTTCATCCGGTGTGGGTGGCGCCAGCAAGGTAGTGATGCGTGGTACAAAATCCATTGAGCAGAGCAGTAATGCGCTGTATGTCATCGACGGCATACCGATGTTCAATTTCGGCGGAGGAGGTTCTACTGAATTCGGTTCTAAAGGCGCTACGGAAAGTATTGCCGACATCAATCCTGAAGACATCGAAAGCATCTCCGTACTGACAGGTGCGGCAGCCGCTGCCCTCTATGGTAGCAATGCTGCTAATGGAGCTATTGTTGTCACTACTAAAAAGGGGAAAGTAGGAAAACTACAAGCAAGCGTATCCACCGGCATCGACTGGATGAATCCATTCGTAATGCCAAAGTTCCAGAATCACTATGGAACAGGAAGCTATGGCAAAGCAAACGGTTCTACAACTCTCAGTTGGGGACCGAAACTGAACGACGCAAGCCGTAAAGGGTACGAACCCACTGATTTTTTCGAGACGGGAGCAGTGTACTCCAACTCCATCAGCTTGTCCGCCGGTTCGGAAAAGAACCAAACTTTCTTTTCGGCAGCAGCGACCAACTCCGATGGAATGATTCCCAACAATAGGTATAACAGATATAATTTCACTTTCCGTAATACAACCAGTCTCCTTAATGACAAAATGAAGCTCGACGTTGGAGCCAGCTATATCCTCCAGAACGACCGCAATATGATTAATCAGGGAGTATATTCCAACCCCTTGGTATCAGCTTATATGTTCCCTCGAAGCGATGACTTCTCACTGGTGAAAGTCTTCGAACGCTGGAGCGACGCACGCAAGATTAACCTACCTTATTGGCCGCAGGGTGAAGGTAATCTGCGTATGCAGAACCCCTACTGGATTGCCTACCGCAATCTGCATGAAAACAACAAGAAACGCTATATGTTATCTGCCGCACTGACATACGACGTACTTGACTGGCTAAGTTTATCCGGGCGCATCCGCATAGATAATTCAAACAACACTTATGAGCAAAAACTTTATGCCGGTACTATCGCTACACTAACCGATGGTGGTACACAGGGACATTACACCATTGAGAAAACCGAAACGGCACAAACATACGCAGACTTTCTGGCAAATGTCAACAAACGCATTGATGATTTCACCCTTGTAGTCAATCTTGGTACTAGTTTGAGCCGTAACACCAGTTATACATTAGGTTACGGTGGTCCTATACAAGACAACGGAATTCCTAATTTATTCAATGTTTACGACCTCGACAACGTCAAGAAACGCGCCACACAGGTAGCTTGGGAAGAAATGACGCAGTCCATTTTCGCCAATGTGGAAATAGGTTGGAAGAGCATGCTCTATCTCACCTTGACGGGACGTAACGACTGGGCTTCTCAAATCCACGGCACCACCGATCCTTCCTTCTTCTATCCATCGGTTGGTCTGTCGGCAGTAGTTACTGAAATGGTAAAATTACCCGAATGGGTAGATTACCTGAAAGTGCGTGGCTCATACAGCTCCGTGGGTTCTCCCTACCCCCGTTACCTGACTATACCGACTTTCCCATACGATGCTACCTTGCAACAGTGGAAAGAAAAATCCCTCTACCCTATCGGCACGCTCTATCCTGAACGCACCAACTCCTGGGAAGTGGGTGTAGACGCAACGCTGCTCCGCGACTTCAAGATTAGTGCTTCCTTCTATTACGCCAACACTCACAACCAGACGTTCGACCCAGATATTTCGGTCTCCTCCGGTTATGACAAGTTGTATGTACAGACAGGTTCCGTACGCAACGTGGGCGTGGAAGGAATGCTAGGCTACGGGCATAACTGGAACGGTTTCAGATGGGACAGCAGTTTTACTTTCTCATCAAACAAGAACACGCTCACCGAACTGGTAAGAAACTATGTGCATCCCGAAACCGGAGAAATCATCAATAAAGACCGACTTCCACTGAAACCGTCCGACGGACGCGGATTGGCGCAAGCGGAGTTCATCCTGAAAGAAGGCGGCTCTTTGGGCGACCTTTACACACGCTCCGATGTGCTGCGCGACGACAAGGGAAGAGTGCAGATAGACGCTACCGGCAACGTCAGCAAAGTGGGTAACCTGAACGACATCAAACTGGGAAGCATATTCCCGAAAGCCAACCTGGCATGGAACAACTCCTTCTCCTACAAAGGCATCAACGTAGGATTCCTGGTTTCCGCCCGCATTGGTGGTATTGTATATTCAGCTACACAAGCCGCTATGGACGAGTATGGAGTTTCCGAAAGAACTGCCGTCGCCCGCGATGCCGGTGGAGTTCTTGTTAACGGACGCACCATGGTAGATGCGCAAAAATGGTTTGAGGTCATTGCCGGTTCCAGCGGCTTGCCCCAGTACTATACATATAGCGCAACGAACGTCCGCCTTCAGGAAGCACGCATCGGTTATACCATTCCCCGCCGCTGGCTAGGCAATGTATGCGACATTAATGTGGCACTTGTAGGCCGCAATCTTTGGATGATTTACAATAAAGCACCGTTCGATCCTGAAAGCGTGGCCACTACCGGCAACTTCTACCAAGGTATCGACTACTTCATGATGCCCAGCAGCCGTAACATCGGGTTTAACATTAAGCTTAACTTCTAAAACGATGAATAGCATGAAATACATAAAACAGTTCAATCTGACAGTGGTATCATTTGTCACGCTACTTATGGCAGGTAGCTGCATGGACAGTGATATCAACCGTAACCCTTTTGAGACCACTCAGGAAGAGATGGGACGGGACAATTATAATGTAGGTTCCAAGCTCAAAACTCTTGAAGGTCAAGTCATCCCCACACAGGAACATTTGTATCAGTTTATGGAAGCCATGTGCGGTGGTGCATACGGTGGATATTTCAGTGAAACGCGCACCGGATGGAGTGAGAAGTTCTCGACATACAATCCGAAATCGGATTGGTTGCAAGGCGCCTTTTCTACCGTCTTCACCAACACGTATCCCAGCTACCGTACGCTTATGAAGCTGAACGATGTTCCCGTTCCTCAAGCTATTGCAAAAGTGCTGCGCGTAGCTATCATGCACCGTACCACCGACATGTTCGGCCCCATCCCTTACAGCAAAATAGTAGTAGAGGGAGAAGCAGCCGCACTGAGTGCTGCCTACGACTCGCAGAAGGACGTCTACACACAAATGTTCAAAGAACTGGAAGAAGCCGACAAAGCATTCATGGAGAATAGCACACTCGACCCTTCCGCCCTTAAGAAGCTCGACGACGTATATTACGGAAATATAGAACAATGGCGCAAATACCTTCATTCGCTACAACTACGCATGGCGATGCGTCTCTCTTATGTTCCGGAAATGAAAGATGAAGCCCGCCGGATTGCCGAAGCAGCAGTAGAGGCAGGTGTTATCACGGACAATGCCGACAACGCCCTGTTCCACGTGGCTGAGAACCGCTCCGCCCTCTGTTTCAACAGTTGGAATGACCACCAGATAGGTGCGGATATCATATGTTACATGAACGGTTATCAAGATCCTCGTCGTGAGAAATACTTCACTTTGGGAAAAGGCAAAGACAAAGACGGCAAAGCCATAGAAGGTTACTACGGCATGCGAATCGGTACTCAACCTACAGGCGTGTCCGATGATCAAATCATCAATGCCTACTCCAACCGCCGCATGAGCAACACCGATCCTTACACTTGGATGACGGCTGCTGAAGTTGCATTCCTCCGTGCCGAAGGAGCACTAAGAGGATGGGCAATGGGTGGAGAACCCAAAGATTTATATGAACAAGGCATCGCCCTCTCGTTCACGCAGCACGGAGTATCGGGAGCCGAGACTTACGCAGCTAACACCGAACTTGTCCCCACAGCCTACACAGACCCGTTAGGCTTATACAACACCAGTGCTCCGTCTACCATCACCATTGCGTGGAATACAGACACAGAGGCCGATCATTTTGAGGAGAACCTGGAACGTATCATCACGCAAAAGTGGATTGCCATCTTCCCGCTAGGCATTGAAGCATGGAGCGAGCACCGCCGCACGGGATATCCCAAAATGTTGCCTATTGATCGGAACAAAAGCGATTTCTCCGAACTGACCGACATCGGAATACGCCGTCTGCAATATCCTGCCAGTGAATACAGTCTCAACGGAGGACACGTGGAAGAAGCCGCACAAATGCTGGGAGGAGATAAAATAAACATCCGTCTTTGGTGGGATTGCAAAACGAACAACCAATAAAAGTAAAAACCTGAAAAACAAAAAGATATGAAACACCGATATTTGAAATCCAATTTGATAGCTTGTCTCCTGACAGCCACAATAACCGGAGGATGCCTGTTTACGTCTTGCGAAGACTGGACAGACCCGGAAGAGGTGGACTACACCATTCAGGATCCAAGTGAGCAAAATCCCGAACTTTGGGCACGCTATATAGAATCACTTCGCGTCTACAAACTCGAACGTCCGCACTATATCACCTACGCCAGTTTCAACAACGGCATCGAGCCTTCAAAGAACGAAGGTGATTATATCCGTTCATTGCCCGATTCGCTGGACTTTGTCACGTTGGCAAATTCAGAGAACATCACCACTGCCGACCGTGAGGATATTCCCGAACTGCAAGAGAAAAGTACTCGTGTGCTCTACCACGTAGATTACGCCAAGAAAATGGCGGAACTCCCTGACGAAGCTGCCTTGGGCGCATGGCTGGACAAAGCGGTATCCACCGTTGCAAAACTAAAAATGGACGGTTTCGCCTTCAGCGGAATCCCCCTTTACGGTGGAACGGATATCGAACAGGCTGCACGCAAGGCATCTGCAAGGCTGATTGTCTCCAAACTATCCGCCACTGGGAAAGCGCTCGTTTTTGAAGGAGATCCCAGTTTTGTGGATGCTGCCGACATGGAAAAACTGGATTACGTAGTACTCAATACCGCCGACATAGAGAGAGCCGTAGCATTGAAACTGTTCGTAGCAAATACATTGGAGATGCATACAACACTCTCAAAGACGCAGCTGATACTCGCCACCAAGATGAACGGCAAGCTAGCAGACGAAGACGGAAAATGGCATAATGCGGTGCTCGAAATACCCAATCGTGTGGTTGGCTTGGGCCCTTTGGGAGGAATGGCAATATACTCCATAGGTGAGGATTATTATCAACCTGAAAAGAATTACCATACTTGCCGGACGGCTATACAGACGATGAATCCGTCAATGTAAGACGAAAACAAGAGGATGATCATTATCGAATATTAGTTTGCCAAGAACCGAAACTAATGATAAAAAGCAATGTATAAATACTATAAAATCAATCTTATGAATAACTCATTCAAATACTTCGCCCTCTCCATGTTATTGGCAACAATGACAGGGTGCACGGCAGACGATATCGTACAAGTTGGGGGCACACTGCCAGACGAAACGCCGATGAATAGTGTGGGAGGACAGTTGCATAGTGAAAAAACTTTCTCCAACATGATTACTGTCGGTATGTACCAAGACGACGGATCGACCACCGAAAAAATTGTTTATACGCTGACGAAGCCTGCCACAACGGCTGTAACGATTAAAGCCGTTCTATCTCCAACGCTTGTAACAAAATACAATGAAGAGAATAATACCGACATGAAAGAATTTCCTGTTGGGAATGTGAGCTTCGAAAACGGCGGTTCACTCACCGTATCCGCCGGAAAGAAAATATCCGAGGCCATCGGCGTCACCCTTTCTCCCGAAGGATTGGAAGCCGGAACACCCTATTTGCTGGCCATCACTCTGGAACAAGATCTCACAGGGATAGATGCGCAAGCCGCCAAACAAGTGATTTATTACAGAATAGGTTTCATGGAAAAAATTACTACATGTAATCCTGAAGGAGAGTGGGATACCCAAGAAATCCCTCCGCTACTGCCCGACCTGACTTCCGTGTTCTATGTAAACACAGAAGTCTATCAACCTTTGATTGCTGCTGCATGGGCCGTACAGGTTGACTTTTGGCAACTTTACAGTTTAGGAAACATTGTAAACCTGAAAAGAGCAACGATAGGTTACGATGTTGCCAGTCAACGTGCTTCGCTCGAACTGGGAAGTGACCTCTCTTACGTATTAGAACATAGAGACAAATATATTCGTCACCTGCAGGAGTATGAACGTAAAGTATGCCTTTGTATCGAAAATGGAGGACAAGGCGTAGGCTTCTGTAATATGAACGATAACCAAATAACGGACTTTGTCCGCCAAGTAAAAGCCGTAGTAGAACGTTACTATCTGGACGGCGTAAACCTATGGGACGACGACAGCAAATACGGTAAAGCAGGGATGCCGGAACTGAATACCACCTCATATCCCCTGTTGATTAAGAAATTGCGTGAAGCTCTACCTGGCAAGCTACTGACACTGGTAGATAAAGGAAATGCCACAGAATATTTCTACGATGTCAACAAGTGTGGTGGCATCGAAGTAGGCAATTACATTGATTATGCATGGCATGGCTACTCTTCGCCAACAGAAGAATTGCAAATCATCAATCCCAATATTACTGGGAGTGCCCAAGCTTATAGCAAATATAACCGTAAACCTATTGCTGGATTGGATGAAGCCCGTTATGGAAACGTGAACGCACCTTGTTATTCTGACAATAGTCGTGAACTTAAAGATTTAGCATCGAAGAGTATAGCCCAATGGAGAACTAAAGGAAATAAAAAGAATAATATAATGGTTTACGGAAGTGACCTTATCGGTAGTGAATACGGCGGATATGAAACGGCAGTACAGGGAATGCTAGAGCCTATTTGCAACTTTATGGAAGATGGTAATGGTTGGGACTTCGAGAATAACGATTTCTCATGGGGAACTGTATTTTATATGGGATTTTATCTGGACTGGACTTTAAACATTGGTCCTGATATGGACCATTACAAAAAGGATTGGTAAATACGGATGAATCAAAGAGCCTGATAAGAACAAGAGAAATAGAATAAAAACAACTATCAGTGACAGTAGGAATTACGTTAAGTTTAATCATTAAAACAAAGAAAGGAGGACTTTTATGCATATAGGTATACGTATCGTCCAACTGAAAACTGAGGTTAATTAATAACAGTTTAAAATTTAATGTATGAAAAAATTATTATTTGCAGCCATAGCAATTATGGCAGTGTTTGCTACAAGTTGTAGCAACACCGATGACATGCTAGTAGCATCTCAAGATGCTCAAGGCACAAACGCAACTCGCAGTGTAGGTGTGAAAACTCCGAAGTTAACCACTTACATTGAGACGAACGACATTAATCCGTTGAATATGGGTGAATACACATTCGCCGGTACGGATGAACAGGTAGTAGATCATGTGATTTTGTTTGCATCGAACATTCGCGGTACGGTTTCAACTGTAGAGTTGTATCACAACCCGAATCAGACTCACATTCTGAACAACAGAAATACATTGGTTAAGCCTTTGCAGGACAAAGGTATCAAAGTATTGCTCGGTTTGCTAGGCGATCATACAGGTGTAGGGTTCGCTAACTTAACTAGCGCTCAAATTACTTCATTTGCAAACCAAGTGGCAGATTGTATTGAAGCTAACGGACTCGACGGTGTAGACTTTGATGATGAATACGCCGAATATGGTAAGATTTCAGGTACTCCGTCACCAAGTGGTACTAATTTCAGTGCATTGATTACAGCCTTACGTGCGCATCCGAAAATGTCCGGCAAACTGATTACAGCATTCTATTATGGTTATGCTTACAATTTCAATCAGTCTGCCTTGGATGCTCTCGATTACATGTGGCCCAACTTCGGTATAAGCGGTGCTCCTTCTGGATTTGCAAATAGCAAATGGGCAAGAATGTCAATACAATATACTGATGGTAGGCCTAGTGCAAGTCAAATCAAAGCAGCATCGAAAACCTATAGCGGTTATGGAGCTATCATGATGTTCAACGTACGTGAATATGACGCATCCACCACTATGAACTATTTCGCATCTAATGTATGGGGCGGAAAGACAGTAAGCTGGTCTGGTACTTCTTATCCTAAGAACTACTAATGTAGTGTATTAACTTCAATCCGACGCAACAGTTCAGTCTTCCGAAGTCTGTTGCGTCGGATATAAAGAAAAAGTGACCAAACAGGAAGACTTTATATGAACATAGACAATACGTATCACCCAATCAAGAACTGAATTTCCTATAACAGTAAAAATCTACGATTATGAAAAAACTATCATTGGCAGCCATAGTAGTTATAGCATTGTTGACTACCGCTTGTAGCAATAATGAGAACATGGAAGTAATATCTAAGGATGCCCCAATGGCTAATGTGACCCGTAGCTTAGGTGATAAAATCCCCAAGTTAGCTGTCTATATTGAAACGGACGAGGTCAACCCATTGAATGCAGGTGAATACTATTTCTGCGGTACAAAGCCCAAAGACTATGTAGTGGACTATACGATATTGTCAGCATCAAGCATTCGCGGCACAGCTTCAAACGTACAGTTATATCATAACATGAATCAGACTTACATATTAAATCACGCCAATGAATTGATACGGCCTTTGCAGGACAAAGGCATCAAAGTATTGCTCGGTTTAGTGGGCGATCATACAGGAGTGGGATTCGCCAATCTAACCAGCACACAAATAGAATCATTCGCACAACAACTAGCCAATTGTGTCATGACTTACGGACTCGACGGTGTAGACTTTGATGATGAATACGCCGAATATGGAAGAATTTCAGGTACACCATCACCTAGTGGCACTAACTTCAGCCGCTTAATTCAAGCCTTACGCATAAGGATGCCTAATAAGTTGATTACAGCTTTTTATTATGGTTTTGCCTGTGATTTCAGTCAGAATGCTAAAGATGTCCTCGACTACATGTGGACCAACTTCGGTGTAAGCAACACCCCTACAGGATTCTCAAACAACAAATGGGCAAGATTGTCAATACACTACACCTATGGCATCCCTAGTATCTCCACAATACAAAGTGTATCGAAAGCTTATACCGGCTACGGTGCCATCATGATGTTCAACCTACGCGATTACGACGCATCTGGAACAATGAATAACTTTGCTCCTTATATATGGGAAGGAAAAAACGTATGTTGGACAGGCATTGCATGGCCAAAAAATTACTAATAAAGGCATGAACCTGTTCTGACGTAATTCATAGAACAAGCGCGTCTCAAACGGGTATCACTTCGGAAAACAAAGAAAATAAAAGAACAATAATATATTAATCCCTGTAAAAAACAAGAAACAATGAAAAATGCCATGAAAACAACAAAAGCCTTCCGAGGCATCCTACGCACAGCCTCCCTCGCAAACCTCGCAGCAGCCATGCTACTATCAGTAACCGCCTGCGATAACAAAGACTACAGCAACAGCACTCCTTTCGACAACGTCGTTTATCTTGACGCCGCCCTACAAAAGGACGTGACAAACTTCACTTTCAATCGCCTTATAGAAAACGGCCAGCAAACAATCGCCGCTCAACTCTCGCAGCCGGCGGGTAGTGACGTCAACGTCAGCATCAAAGTAGACCCTACCTTGGTGAACACCTATAACGCCCGCCTGGAAACAGATTACACTCTGCTCGATTCCAAATATTACACTCTCTCCACCGAGCAAGCCGTCATTCCGCAAGGCAAGACCATCTCGGCACCTGTCACCGTCGACTTCAAAGATCTCACCGAACTCACTATTGATGCTGGTTACCTGCTGCCCGTCACCATCAGTCAGGCGACAGGAGGAATCGGTATCCTCGACGGTTCGAAAACTATCTGCTACATCATCCGACGTTCCAGTGCTATCACCACCGCCGTCAGTCTGAAAGATAACTACTTCGAAGTGCCCGGATTTGACAAAAACAGCCCCACTGCCGAGATTGTGAACGGTCTGAAACAACTCACCTTCGAAGCCATCATTCGTGTGAACGACTTCAACTACGGTGCTGAAACGAAAAATATCTGTACCATCATGGGTATCGAACAATACTGTCTCTTCCGCCTCGGTGACGCCGGATTTCCCTTGCAGCAGCTGCAATTCGCCGCTGAGGAAAATAAAATACCCAACGCCAACAACAGCAAACTACTGCTCCCCAACGAATGGTATCACGTAGCAGTAGTTTACGACACTGAAGCGCGCACCGCCTCCATTTACCTCGATGGACGTGAACAAAGCCGCGCTGAAGACTACGGAACTGGCAAAGCCATCAACCTCGGTATGCAAGAACGCGGCAAACAGTTCATGTTCAAAATAGGTCACTCCTACGGCGAACCCGATGACATGAGCCGACAACTCGATGGTGAAATCTGCGAAGTACGTATCTGGAACATAGCTCGCACACAACAGGAAATCTACAAGAATATGTACAACATTGAAGATCCTGAACATGTCACAGGTCTCTGCGCCTACTGGAAGTTTAATGAAGGTGAAGGAGACATAGCAAAAGATTACTCCGGTCACGGAAACGATGCGAAAGCCTACAACAAAGCAGTATTATGGCCTGCAGGCATCGAAGTGACACAGAAAAATAAAGAATAACCCGAGTATGGAAATTTTGGACACTGCCTTATCACAGAACAGTGTCCAATCTTCCCCAATTTAACCAATCATCCTTCGGAAGCTACTAACTCTTCCAAAGCTCATAGAATTAACTGGAGGGAAAAGTTTCGAGCGAAAACAAGAGTAGTAGCAACCGAAGACTTTTAAGCTTTAAGCGCTGTGACATTTTTGTTCTTATTTTAAGTATTATACGGGGAAAAACAAAAATGTCACAGCACTTATAATCAATATCTTAAACCTAAAGCACCCCCTTATTTTCTATAAGTTTACAAAAAACACCTATAGTCTTTTCGCTTTTTATCAGAAGAAAACTGCACTTTCTATAATACTGCTCATACTACTCAACAACAGCAGAATAAATCTCATCTGTATAAAATAACAGTATCCGCAATAATCGTTTTTAGATGTATGAAGCAACAAATCGTCCGTTTAGTTATCAGATATCAAATTAAAACGATTATCTTTGTTTTCTAATCATTTAAACCTCACGCTTATGCCAGTAAATGAATGGAAGGAACTATATATTGACCCGAGAACCGATTTCGGATTCAAATACCTTTTCGGAACGCCGATGAACAAAGAACTGTTAATCGGCTTTCTGAATGCGAATTTGTTCGAAGCCGCTTCGATAACCCGTTTCACCCCAAAACAGTTGAGAGAATATGAAGATAGCGTAAAAGCGTATCGGGATATAGTGAACGCTGTGAATACGGCACGAAAAGAAGGACGTGAAGAAGAACGGTTAGAAATTGCCAATAATTTAAAGTCATTAGGAGTGGACATAACAGCCATTCATAAAGCTACCGGACTATCTCCGAAGGAAATTGAGAAGTTATAAACAATCAAAGCCTATAGGAATATTGAATTATAAACAAGAGTCATATAAGAGTTACCTTTGTCAAAGGTATCGTTCCGTTAAAAATGAAAGCTATTATGAGTACACCAGTCAATACGTTCCGCAAGCTCCCGATAGGGATACAAAGTTTCGAATTTCTCCGCTCGGAAGGATATCTTTATGTAGATAAAACTGATTTAATCTACCGACTTGTGACGAAGGGAAAACCTTATTTCCTCAGCCGCCCCCGACGTTTCGGAAAAAGCTTGTTGCTTTCTACTCTCGAAGCTTATTTCAAAGGGAAGAAAGAACTATTCAAAGGGCTGGCCATCGAACAGCTGGAACAGAATTGGTTTGATTACCCTGTATTACACCTTGACCTTAATGCCGAGAAATATGACAGCTGCGAACGGTTGGAAAAAATGCTTGAGTTACAATTGGAAAGTTGGGAGGCAACGTATGGCGTAGATAAAGGCACAATGACATACTCCGGCCGCTTTTCCACTATCATTCAGCGTGCTTACGAACAGACAGGACGGCGCGTTGTAGTGCTTGTTGACGAGTACGACAAACCCATGCTTCAAACGTTTGATAATCCAGATTTGCAGGAAGACTTCCGTAAAACACTGACTGCTTTCTATACAGTGCTTAAAAGTGCTGACGCATATCTTCAATTTGTTTTCATCACCGGAGTGACCAAATTTGCACAAATGGGAATATTCAGCACACTCAACCAGCTGAACGACATCAGCTTCGACCTCGAATACAATACTCTTTGCGGGATGACCCGCACGGAAATCGAAGCCACTTTTGTCCCCGAATTACAAGCATTGGCAAAACAAACTGAAACGACTTGCGAACAAGCTGTAGAACAGCTGACCTGCCAGTACGACGGATACCGTTTCACTCCGGAGAAAGGTTTTACTCCTATGTTCAATCCCTTTAGTGTACTCAGCGCTCTTTCCAAGTCACGCTTCAGTGATTATTGGTTTGCCAGTGGAACGCCGACGTTTTTGGTAGAAATACTTAAAAGGACGGACTTCGATCTCCGACAACTGGATGGCATTGAAGTATCTTCCGCCTCATTGAGCGATGACAGGGCGAACATAGCCAATCCCATTCCGATGATTTATCAAAGCGGATACTTGACGATAAAGTCCTTCGACCAACGCTTCCGTTCTTATACACTGGGATTCCCGAACGAGGAAGTGAAATATGGTTTTCTCAACTTTGCCGCTCCTTTCTATACTCCTGTCGCCTCCAATGATACAACTTTTTATATCGGGAAATTTGTTCATGAACTGGAAACGGGTGATGCGGAAGCTTTCCTCACCCGCCTGACCTGCTTCTTTGCCGACTTTCCATACGAGTTGAATACAAAAACGGAGCGTCACTACCAAGTGATATTCTATCTGGTCTTCAAACTGATGGGACAGTTTACGCAAGCGGAAATACGCACAGCCATCGGTCGCGCCGACGCCGTAGTAAAGACTGCGGACTACATTTATGTATTCGAATTCAAACTGCATGGCACTGCCGAAGAAGCCTTGAAGCAGATTGATGAAAAGGGCTATCTCCTTCCTTATACTGTTGACGGCAGACGGCTGGTAAAAGTCGGTGTCGCTTTCGATGCCGAAAAACGAAATTTGGGAGAGTGGATAATTGGATGATGCAGACTGCAATTTAATTTATATACAATCGAGAGGTATCTGAAACATTCAGATGCCTCTCTTTATTTTAATATTTTCGCCACAAATCCATCTTCTGTAATTATACATATTTCACACTGTATTTTAACACATGAAAATATTCAAAAAATGAGATTCATCATAACCTACCTTTTTCAATAAAGACAGGAAATATAACATTACAAATCAATTATACAACTTTCACTTACAATTCACTATTAACCACCTACATTTTTTATAATAACCCAACAAATTACACAATCTTAATATTACAAATATTAGGACGAATCATTACATTTACTTCGTAAAGATAATTTCTTATCCATTGCAAAGAAAAATAGTATTGTAGTTGTTAATTTGTATATGATAAATCAAACACAAACAGCTATTGGCAGACAATCCAATAGTAAACCCTTTAAATCCAGATCGCCTCCCTTCTATGTTTCCATTTAGGAGGCTAATTATATAATGCCGAAAAAAAATAAATAAACAAAACATCATTACTTGGGAGGAGGTGCTTTTTTCCTTAACAAATCAAAACATTAATATTTAGACTTTGAATATAGAACTCGATTCTGAATATTGACCTCCCATATAACGAATAATTAAGAGATCATATTATTTGAGTTTGTAGTCGTATGCAGCTATGCTTTCATAGTTGTAGGACATATTGTGTTTTTCTTTTAAGGAGAAAAAGGCTATTCGAACAAGTAGCATCACTAAAAATATAATAACATGAATCTTTTAAAAAGAACATTGATTTCTATCTCAACGATGAAAGCAATAATTATTTCATTATACTCATACATCCCCCATTTATTAACATTAAAGAGAGAAAACGATCTTCTAAAAGAAAAAATTCAATATCTGATTAATTCTTTTCCTGACGTTCATCATCCACTTACATTACCACACACTTCTTTGCAAAATATCGGTAACAATGATAATACATCACCAACTTCACCAGACCCTGTTAAAGTTCTAAATGAAAATGATTACAACCTTATTAACAAAGTGAAAAATTTGGTGTTGGAAAGCCTGACCGATATAGACAAGATAACAATAAAAAAAATAGCCAAAGATGTTGGTATGAGCCGAACCAAATTTTACGAATTATGGGTGTCCATCACAGGTGAAGCTCCTAAATTTTTTATTCATCGAATCCGTATGGAAAAAGCATGGGAATTATTGGCTAGTGGAAAATATGCTGTAAATGAAATACCTGATTTGATTGGATTAAAGGACGAAAAAAACTTCCGGGAAAGTTTCAAAAAGCACTTTGGGATAACACCGAGTGAAGCCATCAGAAGGGCTGGATAATCATTCATTTAACGGTCATTCCGTATAATATTGGAAAAATCGTAAGTTGCCCGTCATTGACAAATTTGAGGTCAATGGCGAGCTTCTTGTCAAGAGAAAACAACAAGGAAGTTACACTTGTGCATCTATACAGACAGACTTGTGCAGCAAGCTTGACACACTTGTGTATCCCCAAAGTTACTCAACAGCAACAGACTAAATCATCCGTATGAAATAGCTAATAGAAAGCCGGAATTTATTAATTCATGCTATAGAATACTTTAAATTAACCTGATGATTCTGGTAAAGTATGCATATTACCAACAAATCACAATATAACTATACCATTTCACGCACTCTTAACACCATACAGCAATAAATCAGTATTCAAGACTGACAACAGTATCTACTTATTAGAACTTATCATTATTTTTACTCCGTAAAAATAGACCAATCATCCCTTCTTATAAAAACCTAATCTCCATCATCTTTTCAGTTGATATATGAGGAAATACATACGCTCCCCTACACATCTAAAGTAGCCCAAACAATATTCAACCAATAAAACTGATTAATAATTGTTACTTAGAGGATATTCACCGTTTCTTTCAAAAAAAATGATTCAAAATATCAAGATAGTGAATTTCCTCTTTTTTCCTCAAACGAAAGTAACGGGTCTATTTCATCTGAGTGACGTCACTAAAAAATATAATATGAAATACTTATTACAAACGTCGCCCCTCGTTTCCAGTGCCATGACAGTACTTATTCTTTATCAATTTAATTTCACCTCCATACTTCTGGCAGGAGGAATCTCTATTTATTGGATTATAACGCGTATCATTATGATACAGAAAGAAAAAAATCTTCTCAAAGAAGGAAGCCAGTACTTTATAGACTCCTTCGAGAACATCCGTGCTCCGCTTACACTGGTTCATACCCCATTGAAAATAGCATGTAATGATATTTGCCCCGAAAATATCAGGAAAGAGTTATCAGTAGCTATCCAAAACATAGATTACCTCAACATACATTTAACGAGGTTGATGAATTTAAAGCAATTGTTCGCAAACTCTGAAAAGTTGGATTCCTCAGAATATGAACTGGGAATATTTATCAAAAGCCGAGTCACTTCTTTGAAGGCACATGCTGCCAACAACATGGTTGGGCTGGACATAAAAACTGACTTTAATTACGCCAGTGCGTGGTTCGACCCAAGCAAAATATCTCCAGTCATTGATAAATTCATAAAAAATGCCATAGACCATACCGGACAAAAAAAAACAATAACCCTGTTAATCACCTCAAATTCCCAAAACTGGCAAATAAAAATTACTGGTTTCGAAAATAAAAAGTTACTTCAATGCTATAAATGTAAAAAGTGGCAGCTATTCCAACGGAAAAAAGAAGTCGAATACAATTTTGCCAAAAATATATTCTGCAAAAGGCTGATAAAAATGTGTAATGGAAAGATTCTGATTAACCATTCCAACCGCACTATTATCCTAAAATTCCCTTCAAAAGATCCGACGGGAAATGTTCGCCACCATAGCAGCATGAATATCTCGGCAAACTTGACAGAAGAAAGAATAGATGCCTTGTCCGGCAAGGATACACAAAAGAGAAATTCCGCCAAGCCGTTGGTCGTACTTGCTGACAGCAACAAAGAATTCAGGTTGTATCTGGAAGAACGTTTATCAAAGGATTTTATTATAAGAAGCTTCGCAAACGGTTTGGACGCTTTGGAATGTATAAAAGAAGAATACCCGGATTTAGTAATTTGCGACATTATGCTTCATGGGATGTACGGCAACGAACTGTCGTCGAGACTAAAAACATCAGTAGAAACATCCGTCATCCCCATTATCCTCTACGGCTCACATATGGATATAGGACAACGCAGCAAAAGAGAAAGTTCCCTGGCTGACATATTCTTATATATGCCCTTTCATATCGAAGATTTAAAGATAGAAATGAATGTCCTTATCAGGAACAACCGTTTCCTCAGAAAATCATTCCTGCAAAAAATATTCGGGAAGCAATTTCTGGAAGTTGAGGAAGAGGAAAACCCAAATGAGGATAAGTACGTATTTATCAACCAAGTAAAAGAATTTATTCAAAGGAATATAGACAAGGAAAATCTGACAATAGACGAAATCGCCTCAGAACTATATATGAGCAGAACTGCTTTCTTTAATAAATGGAAAGTACTGACAGGAGAAGCACCCAAGTACTTCATTTACCGGATCCGTATGGAAAAAGCGCGTGAACTATTGGAAAGCGGAAAATACTCTGTCAATGTTCTTCCGGAAATGATCGGGTTGAAGAGCCTCAAAAACTTCCGTCATAAATACAAAGAGTATTTTGGAATAACGCCAAGCGAGTCTATCATGAAAAAACAATAAGACAAGAACAAACTTATATATACGAAGATCCCATGAACAGGGGGCTACATCATAGTACTCATATGAAGGATTCTCTCTTTATTTTATTTCTTCATGCAGTATTTTATTAATCATAGCATTTACACTATGTACGTACACCTTAATTTTGAAATTAATAATCTAATTTTTTAAACAGTATGAAAACTTTAACTAAAATGAAAAAAGTTTGTTGTTTTAACCGCTTTGTCTTATTCGCAATGGCATTGAGCATGGTAACTTCTTTTACTGCGTGTAGCAGTGACGACGATTCGGACATTCCGGTATATTCCCTTAAAGATGTTGATGGTAATTATTCCGGTACAATGCTGACGGAGTCCGTAGCCGTCAATCCTCAGGAAAATGCTGAAGAGGGAGAAGAACCGGCAGGAGCTCAAGTTACTGCCGAAGTAAAAGACAATCAGATTATGATTAAGAAACTACCGGTTGATGACCTGATTAAAAGCATTGTCGGTGAAGAAAATGCCGGAGTCATCATCGAAAACTTAGGCGATATTAACTACAATATCCCTTATACACCGACTTTTGATGAAAATAAAGCAAATATCCTGCTTCAACTAAAACCTGAACCACTGAAAATTGAATACACCGCACCGACTCAAGTACAAGAAGAAGGACAAGAACCGGCTGAAATTCTTATAACAGTAACTATTGAAGCTGAAAAGAACGGTGTCTACGTTTATGAGGGCAAAAAACTAGCATTCGTTATCAAAGCAACAGGAGTAAAAATCGGAGAAGCAGATTTACCTGATTTCCCGGTTACAACATTTACTTTCGACATGGTCAAGAAGTAATACAAACCTATTATTGAAAGAAAAAGCTAAAATGGAGTATGCCTGTGCGCAAGGCATGCTCTTTTTTTATACCTTTGTGAAATAACCCAACTATAACAAAATGACTACAACGGAAAACATTCGAAAAGAATTGCAGACTTTAGTAGATTCCAAGTATCAGGAATTTCATTCCGCCTTAGTCCCCGGAACCGAAAATATTCTCGGTGTACGTATTCCGCAACTACGGATACTGGCAAAAGAAATCGCTAAGAGAGAAGATTGGCGCATATTTGTGGAAGCAACCGATACCAAGTTTTATGAGGAAACAATGCTTCAGGGAATGGTTATCGGATTAGCCAAAATGGAACTTGACGAACGAATGAAATACGTTAGTATGTTCGTTCCCCGCATTGATAACTGGGCTGTATGCGACATCTTTTGCGGAGAACTGAAGACTGCTGCAAAAAAAGGAAAAGAAGTTGTGTGGCAATTCATTCAGCCTTATCTGACATCCCCCAAAGAATTTGAAATACGATTCGGTATTGTGATGCTTTTCCATTATGTGGATAAAGAGCATATCGACTCATTGCTGACATACGCAGACTCATTCTGCCATGATGCTTATTATGCACGTATGGCTATGGCTTGGATGATATCCATCTGCTTCATCAAGTTCCCCGAAAAGACAATGGAATATCTGAAACAGAGTAAACTGGATAACTGGACTTATAATAAATCATTGCAGAAAACAATCGAATCGCTTCGCGTAGATAAAGAAACTAAAGACGTACTCCGAAACATGAAACGGCGATAATGACAATATAAAAATAGTCCGATGAACATTCTGCTATCAACATTCTGTTCACCGGGCTATTTTATTTTCAATATATATCCGAAGGAATTAACGTTGATTCCTCTTTACCTCTTTACCTTTTTTCTTCTGCTTCTGCGGTTCTGTTGCTTCTGACGACTGTAACGTTGCCATCTCTTATATATCATCCAACCGCTCATCAAAGCAACGACAACGAAAATAAGAATAGTTATACCCACTCCCAAATTATCTCCCTTGATACGTGACCAAATATCAAGCACTTCTTTCGTCTTGTCGCCAAAATCACGGATCATAGCACATCGTTCCACCACTTTGCGGTCGGGATATTGTATCTTGTCAATCTGTATGCTGTCGGCATCCGGCCCGAAGAAATAACTCAAATCGGCAAAATAAGCAAGTGTCGTATCGGTCTTCTCTTCCAAAATCTCGGGAGTAGCAATCGAACTTACATATCCGCAGAAATCCATATTTCTCAAAGCGATATCCGGGCGACACATGAAATTGATAAAGTAACTGGCAGCTTTCGGGTTCTTCGCATATTTCGGAATGGCCCAACCGTCATACCATATATTGCTTCCTTCTTTAGGAACTTCATAATCCAAGTCCACTCCTACCGCATTAGCTTCTTCAATCGCCCATATCGCATCACCGCTCCAGGTCATATTCAGCCAAGCCTTATTCTTCGTCATCATCTCCTTGCCGAAGTCAGCTTCCCAACCCGCTATATTCGGCTTCAACGCTTTCAGATACTTTTCCGCCAGTTCCATCGCACGTGGAGAATAGTCATTCATCAGTTCTTCCACTGTCACTGTCCCCTCTTCCAATTCCTTGGCATGCGCATAGATGATAGCCGTACCGTAAGCATCGCGATAACTATCTTTCATCAGGATTTTTCCGGCATACTTCTTATTCCAGAGACAATCCCAGGATGCCGCAACCGAATCGGGAACATAAGCACGATTGTACAGAAGACCTGCCGTTCCCCACATATAGCATACCGCATATCGGCTCGCTTCCTCTCCCGGCTGGCTCAATTTATTGATTTGCTCACGAATAAACGGAGACACATTATTCATATAATTGGGAGAATGGGCAAAATTCGTGTCAATAGGCAGAAGCAAATGCTTCTTCAACATACGCTCAATGATATATTCCGAAGGACAAACCACATCAAAATCTTCATGCCCTTTCTCGATCTTCGTCAACATAATCTCGTTGATGTCGAATGTCTGGTAAACGATGCGGATATTTTCGCCCGTCTGCTCCTTATAATACGCCTGAAAATCTTCGAGTACACTATCTCCGATATAATCCGCCCAGTTATAGATTTTGAGAACCCGCTCACGGGGTTCGCCGGAGTTATAACATCCGGCCAGACTCAACAATAACAGGATAACAGGAATTATTCTTTTCATATTATTTACGTAGTAGCACATTTAGTAATCCATTAATCTTTTTTCTTCGCTTTCCCTGCACGGTAATTGATCGCGATAAGCAACGCCAGCACTACTACAAAAATAATAGCGGAAAGCGGGCGAAGTTCCGGTGTCAGACCACCTTTGCGGGCATCAGCGTAAATATAAGTGGAAAGCGTCTCCAAACCTTGATTACCGATAGTAAACACAGTTACGGCAAAATCGTCAATAGACAGTGTCAACGCAAGCATGAAACCACTAATCATTCCCGGACGAATCTCCGGTACAATGACTTTCCACAAGGCTTGCATGGGAGTTGCTCCCAAATCGAGGGCAGCTTCATAAATATTCGGATTCATCTGCTTCAGACGCGGCAGGACACTTAACACAACGTAAGGCGTACAAAATGTGATGTGCGCAAGCACTACAGTTGTATATCCTTGTGTGATTCCCAAAGAAACAAATAGAAGAAAAAGCGAAATACCCGTAATAATATCTCCATTCAGAATAGGAATACTATTCACAAAACTAATCGCTTTGCGCGAACGGGATTTCAAATTAAAGATGCCGATAGCAGCTACGCTCCCCAACAAGGTAGAAGCAGTTGCAGCCAACAGGGCAATAGTGATCGTATTAATCAGTGCATTCATCAAGGAATGATGCGTGCCTGTGGTGAAAAGCGAAGTATAAAGTTTGGTAGAAAAACCTGTCCAGTTGCCCAGCACTTTCGCTTCGGTGAAGGAATAGATGATGATAATCACGATAGGAGAATAAAGCAACAACAGCAATATCCACAAGTAAGCCTGCGCAAATATTTTCTTTACCATAGCCCACCTCCTTCGTTAGAGTTGTCTTTATCGTCAGTGCTAAACAAAGAAGTAGCGGCAATCAGCAGCAACATGATAAGCGAAAGCGCCGCTCCATAATTCCACATACTGTTATTGATGTTCTCCTGAATCGTCGTACCGAACAGCTTGATATTGTTCATCGTCAACAGCTCGGCAATGGCAAAAGTCGATATAGTCGGCATAAACACCATCATAATACCACTCATCACCCCCGGCATGGAAAGCGGAAGAACTGCTTTCAGAAAGACCTGTACGGGGTTGGCGCCCAAATCCTGCGCAGCTTCGATATAACTATGATCCATCTTCTGCAACGTGTTATAAATAGGATAAATCATAAAGGGGATAAAGTTGTACACCATACCGAATATCAAAGCCCCCTCACCCAACGGTACACTGAAAAAGTCGAATAAAGCGACCGTAGCCAAAGTACGCACCAGGATATTCACCCACATCGGAAGAATAAACAGGACGACCATCGTCTTGGAACGGTTCAGCTTACTGTTGCTTAGTATCCAGGCAGCAGGATAACCCAGCAAAAGACAAACAAGGGTGGTAATAATAGCAATGCCTATAGAATAGACAAAGGTATTGATTGCTTCGGGATGTTCGAAGAACTTCTGAAAATTGGCGAGTGTCAAATGGCCGCTATCATCGGTAAAGGCATATACGACAATTAAGAACAACGGTATAATCACAAAGATCGCCGAAAAAATAATGTAAGGGAGAGTCCAACTCTTACGTGATGACAAAAAGACCAAAAACCTCTTATTCACTTCCTTTCCTGTTAATCGGTTATTTTAATTACACGAATTGCATCCGGGGGGATGGTAATACCTACACGGTCGCCGTCGTCCCACACGTCATTCGTATCTACAAACACATTCTCGTCCCAGTCGGAGAACACCGTCAAATGATAATGGTCACCCTTATAAAGGATAAACTTCACTTCACCCGTCAATGTTCCGTCTTCTTCATTATCCTGAAGAATTACCTTGTCGAAATCCACTTCCACTTTGACATTCGTTTCGGGTTCAATACCTTCCACCGAAGCACATTCAAAGTTACAACCGAGGAATTCCACATGAGTGGCATCCAGTAATTTTCCTTCAAAAGTATTGCAGACACGCTCTTTCTTCATAATATGGATATCGAACGGCTTCACCAACAGACCGACTTCCGCTCCGACCTCAAAATGATGGTAATCCTGCACAAGGAATTCATAGCCGCCGCAAAGCACAGTCATCTCATAATGCACGCCTTTGAATATGGAAGTCTGCACCACTCCTGTCAACTGCGCCATATCCGAAACCGGGAAAATATATAAATCTTCCGGACGAATCACCACATCAACCGGTGTATTCTCACCAAATCCTTCGTCCACACATTCAAACTCCGTATCGCAGAAGCGTACCAGTTTGTCATGAATCATCGTACCATTCAAGATGTTACTTTCTCCGATAAAGTCCGCGACAAAAGAATTGATAGGCTCGTTATAAATATCAATCGGCGTACCGATCTGCTGAATCTTTCCCTCACTCATCACGACAATAGTATCACTCAGCGTAAGCGCCTCTTCCTGGTCATGAGTGACATAGACAAATGTGATTCCCAAAGATTTATGCATTTCTTTGAGTTCCATCTGCATATCCTTACGCATTTTCAGGTCAAGTGCTGCCAGCGGTTCATCCAGAAGCAACACTTCCGGCTCGTTGACAATGGCACGGGCGATGGCTACACGCTGCTGCTGACCACCAGAAAGGGAATCAACATCGCGGTATTCATAATCCGTCATACCCACCATCTTCAGAGCAGCTTTCACTTTCTTCCCAATGGTCTGCTTCGGTGTTTTTTTCAGCTTCAGGCCGAAAGCGATATTGTCGTAAACATTCAAATGCGGGAACAGGGCATATTTCTGAAATACCGTGTTCACCGGACGCTTGTGAGGGGGAGTTTGTGTTATTTCCATCCCCGAAATTCTGATTTCGCCTTCCGAAGCTGTCTGAAAACCGGCTATGAGACGCAACAACGTGGTTTTTCCGCAACCGGAAGGTCCGAGTATCGTGACAAACTCGCCCTTTTTCACGTTCAGTGTCACATCATCCAATGCTGTTTTCTCGCCGAAAAACTTCGAGACATGGCTTACCTCAATGATGGATTTATCTTCTTGCATATTCATACTAAAGTTTGGGCTGCAAAGGTACACATTTCTGCGGTTTTCACCTACGTGTTAATCTAATATAACAGTGTTTTTCGATGCTCGAGAGAAAAATAATCTATCTTTGCATAAATATTTATTCACTAATCTTACAAAAGCATGAAAAAATTAACTTATTTAGTTATCGCAACAGCCGCCCTGGGTATGGTAGCTTGTACCGGTAACAAAGCTGGTTACGTTGTTACAGGTACAGTAGAGGGCGCAGCCGATGGTGACACCGTTTATCTTCAGGAAGCTACAGGTCGAAATTTGACTAAACTCGATACTGCTGTTATCAAAAAAGGTACTTTTACCTTTGAAGGTACACAAGATTCTGTTGTCAGCCGTTATGTCACTTGTGAAGTAAACGGAACACCGTTGATGGTTGATTTCTTCCTCGAAAACGGAAAAATCAATGTCACGTTAGGCAAAGATGATGATTCTGTTACCGGTACTGCCAACAACGACGCTTACCAGGAACTCAGAGCCAAAATCAATGACATCAGCAAGAAAATGAATGGCATCTATGAATCAATGGGTGACACTACCTTGAGCGACGAACAGAAAGAAGCCAAGCAAAAAGAAGGAGCAGAGTTGCAGGAACAGTACGAAAACGCATTTAAGGAAGCTGTACAGAAAAACATCACCAACCCGGTCGGCGTATTCTTGTTCAAACAGACTTTCTACAATAACTCTACTGCCGAAAACGAAGCATTATTGCAACAGGTTCCGGCTAACTTGCAAAACGATGAAGCAATCGTAAAAATCAAAGAGCTGACCGAAAAGCAGAAAAAGACTGCCGTAGGTACCAAGTTCATTGATTTCGAAATGCAGACTCCTGACGGAAAATCTGTGAAACTGTCTGATTACGTAGGTAAAGGCAAAGTGGTATTGGTAGACTTCTGGGCTAGCTGGTGCGGTCCTTGCCGTCGCGAAATGCCTAACCTGGTAGAAGCTTACGCTAAATACAAAGGCAAAAACTTTGAAATTGTAGGTGTATCTCTCGACCAAGACGGTGCTGCGTGGAAAGAATCTATCAAGAAACTGAACATGACTTGGCCGCAAATGTCCGACTTGAAATTCTGGCAAAGTGAAGGTGCACAACTTTACGCTATAAACAGCATCCCTCACACAGTGTTGTTCGACGGTGACGGTACGATTATCGCTCGCGGCCTGCACGGAGAAGAGCTTCAAGCTAAAATAGCAGAAGCAGTAAAATAAAAGAAGCAAAGACTGTTTCGTTTTGGAGACAGTCTCTTGATGATAAAAATTTAGCCCCTGCATTCTTTAAGATTGCAGGGGCTAATTTTATCTATGAAAGCAGCAGGGAGATTTACTCTCCCTACTTTATTCTCAATTAATCAGACAAACCAACGCACGTAGCAGAAGTCCTGACGATGCGGAAGATCCGGGTTCTTCGGGAACATACGATAAGCCACCTTGAAGCTACCTGCATTCGACAAGCTATGTTTAACCTGGAATGTGTACAAATCGCCTTCTTTCTTGATTACGTTGAACGGTTCTACTGAGTAAACATGTTGTTTACCGTCGGCAGTCGTATATGTCGTTACCAGTTCAAGTCCTACTGCATCATTCAAGCCTTTCTCATCGATTACGTAAGTGATAGTATATTCTTTTCCGCTTTCGATGTCGCCTTTCTTCAGTTCTTCCACTGTATCTGAAGACACGATTTCGATAGAATCCCATTTAGCAACCACTTCTTCTTTCCAAGCTGCGATTTCTTTTGCTTTTGCATTGTTATCGGCAGACAAAGACGCAAAGCGTTTTGCCTGTTTGCAATAGAATTTGCTAAAGTAGTCATCCAACTGACGTTTCATTGTATAGTGAGGAGCAATCTGCGCGATAGAATTCTTCACAACCTTGATCCAGCCTTCCGAATATCCCTTTTTGTTGCGGGCATAGTACAACGGCATGATTTCTGTCTCAAGAATACTGTAAATAGTAGCAGCATCTAATTGATCCTGGTGTTCTTGATTCTGGTAAGTACGTTTTTCAGTCAACGCCCAACCTGCACCTTCGCGGTAACCTTCCAGCCACCATCCGTCCAATACGGAGAAGTTGACAACACCGTTCATTAATGCCTTTTCGCCAGATGTACCGGATGCTTCCAACGGACGGGTCGGAGTATTCAACCAAATATCAACACCTGAAACCAGACGACGAGCCAACTGCATATCGTAGTTTTCGAGGAAGATAATCTTACCCAGGAATTCTGGACGACGGGAGATTTCGATGATACGTTTAATCAAGCCCTGTCCTGCCCCATCGTGCGGGTGAGCCTTACCTGTAAACAGGAACTGTACCGGATAGTCAGGATTGTTCACAATCTTGGAAAGACGTTCCAAGTCAGTAAACAGCAGGTGCGCACGTTTGTAAGTAGCAAAACGACGACCGAAACCGATCAGCAATGCGTTCGGATTGATTTTATCCATCAGCGAAACAATGCGTGAAGGATCGCCCTGGTTCTTCAACCAAGTATCGCGGAATGACTTGCGGATATAGTCAACCAACTTATTCTTCATCGTCATACGGGTCTTCCAAATCTCTTCATCCGGCACATTGTAGATAGCTTCCCAAATTTTAGGATTAGACTGGTCGAACCAGAAGTTTTCGTTGAAATATTTAAAGTACAGTTCTTTCCATTCCGTAGCGCTCCAAGTCGGGAAGTGAACACCGTTCGTCACATATCCTACGTGGCTTTCTTCGGGGAAATAACCTTTCCAGATAGAAGAGAACATTTCCTGAGAGACTTTTCCGTGCAGCCAGCTTACACCGTTCACTTCCTGAGAAGTGTTGCAAGCAAAGACAGACATACAGAAACGTTCGCCCTTATCACCCGGATTGTTACGTCCGAGATCCATCAAGTCGTCCCAAGTGATACCCATTCTTGCAGGATAGCCACTCATATATTTACCGAACAAGCCTTCGTCAAAATAGTCGTGTCCTGCCGGAACCGGTGTATGAACCGTATAAAGAGAAGAAGCACGAACCAGTTCGATAGCCTGATCGTATGTCAATCCGGTAGCTACGTAGTCACAGATACGCTGAACATTAATCAATGCAGCATGTCCTTCATTACAGTGATAAATATCTTTCTTGATACCCAATGCCTTCAGCGTCAGGATACCACCGATACCCAACAGGATTTCCTGTTTCAGGCGATTTTCCCAGTCGCCACCATAAAGTTGGTGAGTGATAGGACGGTCGAACTCACTGTTCATTTCATTGTCCGTATCCAACAGATACAAAGAAATACGTCCTACATTAACACGCCATACGTTAGCGTGAACATAATAATCCAAGTAAGGAACGTCTACTACCAACGGCTTGCCGTCTGCGTCCATTACGCGGTCGATAGGAAGCTGACCGAAGTTCTGTGCTTCGTAGTTTGCGATCTGCTGTCCGTCCATGGACAACGTTTGGGTAAAGTAACCGTAACGATACAAGAAACCTACCGCGCATAAATCCACATTGCTGTCGGAAGCTTCTTTCAAATAGTCACCGGCCAACACACCCAAACCACCGGAATATATTTTCAGGACGCTGCTCAAGCCATATTCCATGCTGAAATAGGCTACAGACGGACGCTGTTCATCCGGCTTCACATCCATGTAATCTCTGAATTTCGTATAAACTTCATTCATTCTTCTTAGAATCACCTTGTCTTTTGCCAGCGCTTCCAGCTTCTCATAGCTCATACGTTCCAACAACAGTACTGGATTCTGTCCACATTCTTTCCAAAGTTCCGGATCTAGATCTCTAAACAGTTCAGTCGCTTCAAAATTCCATGCCCACCAAATGTTGCGTGCGATTTCAGACAACTTCTCCAACTCTTCCGGTATACGTGATTTTACAGTAACCTCTTTCCAGTTGGGAGTATTCACATTACTAACTTTAATTTTCATAATGTTTTTATTTACTTATTGATGAATAAATTTTACCTTAACTCAATTGACGCTTCATAGCATTGCGCAGGGCAATGTCGTAAGCCTCATAGTAATATTGTATAAAGTGTTTCCACAAAGCTTGTTCCGCCACTTCAGCGGCATGCTTGCGAATTTCCTTCACTTCTTTTTCCGTCTTGTCCGCAAACAGCGTAATCGTATCTTTGATACCATCCGCTACTTCCGAGTCATTGTAGTCCGAACGATGAAGCACCTCTACCCCATCATTGATACCATGCTGGTTTTTCAGGCTATTCACCCAAAGTCCGAATCCGGCCAGATCGGTAGTGATTGTCGGCACATGGAATGCTACGCTTTCCAATGGGGTATATCCCCAAGGTTCATAATAAGAAGCATAGACACTCAAATCCTGTCCCAGCAATATATCATAATACTCCTTGTTCATGATACCGTCGCGACCGTCCAGATAGCAAGGTACAAAAATAACCTTCACCTTATCTTCCGGACGATTTCCCATTCCTAGATATTTCAGCATATCCAACACCTGGTCATGTGTCATATTATGTAGCCAATGGGTAATGAACGGCACTTCGAGCGGAGTATCAAACTTATCTTTGCTCTTCAGACGTTCCTGCAAATCTTCACGGGGATCGCCTACCCAACCGGGCACATTGATAAATGCCAATACATTCTTATGCAGGTTCTTATCCCTGTTCAAGCGGTTCAATGATTCCAGAAATACATCAATTCCCTTGTTCTTGAACTCATATCGTCCACTGGTTCCGACAATTAACGTATCGTCACCCAGATTTGTTCCCAGTAATTTATTCGCTACATTCAGCATCAGGGAACGCGCACGTTTACGTTTTCCGGTGAATGTACTTCCTTTCGGCACAAAATCATCCTCAAAACCGTTCATAAGGACTACATCCGCCGGCTTGTCCAGCAGTTCCTTACATTCGTTGTTGGTGATTTCGCTGACCGTGGTGAAGCAATCCACATAATGTGCTGTCTGTTTTTCAATCGAGTGTTTCGATTGCATATTCAGTTCCTGAGCCATCTGATCGCCGTTATAGGCAAACAAATAGTCATACAACGGCTTATGATTACCTGCAATCGACCGACCGATGGAAGTAGCATGGGTCGTAAAAATAGTCGCCACCTCGGGCACAGCTTCTTGTACATAAAGTGCTCCCATTCCTGTCATCCATTCATGAGCCTGATATACCACCTTATCCGTTTCTGTCAGGTTGTAGTGATAGAAACTCTCCACCACTCTGCCCGCAGCATACGAAAACATGGAAGCTTCGTCGTAATCGCCATAAGCGTGCAACGAATCTACTTGAAAACGATTCCACATTTCTGTGTATATATCGTCTTTTTTCTCAAAAAAAGGTTGGAAATCGACTAGAATGACTATGGGTTCACCGGGGATGTTCCATCGTCCTACACGGACGGAAAGTTCGTCATTTTCAAGTGCATGCTTTTTCCAGGCAGCACATAGGTTATCCGACTCGATGAATAGAGGGTTCTCTTTTCCTTGCCACACATCAGGACCTATGAAAAAAATTCTGTCACGGAACTTTTCCTGCAATGTATTTGCCCGTGTCGACAAGACGGTGTATATCCCTCCCACTTTATTACATACTTCCCAGCTGGACTCGAAGATATAATCGGGGGTTAATAAATCTTTTACCATATAATATATTAAAACTCTTTTTAGTATGCGAGTGCAAAAGTACGCATTATTCTTTGAAAAATAATACTTTATACAAAAAATATGATTTAAGAAGAGGAAAGAAACGTTCGTTTGCAGTAAGAAAAGAATATCCCCTTGCCAATGCAAAGCTGCATTAGCAAGGGGATTGAATGTTTTTTTAACGGGAATAATCCCGCAGAAAAAATTATGCGAGAGCGCTACCAATCAAGAAGGTTGCCGCCAAAGCCACGATAGCATAAAGTTCCGGGAATACGGCAAGAATCAATGTATTGCTAAATACGTTGTGTCCCTGACCGATAGCAGCGATACCGTTGGCACAAACCTGTCCCTGGCGGATAGCTGAGAACAAGGCAACCAAACCCAAAGCGATACCTGCGCCAAGCACGGCCGATGCCTGGATAGCTGTAATCTCAGGAGTCAGGATACCGAAAATAGTCTGGAACATAAAGTAACCGGCAAAACCGTAAAGTCCCTGTGTACCCGGAAGGGCTGTCAATACCAGGAAGTTACCGAATGCACTATCATTCTTCTTCAATGCTCCGATAGCAGCGTTACCTGCAATAGTTACTCCGTAAGCACTACCAATGCCTGACAAACCAACCATAACCGCGATGCCAATGTAGGCAATAAACAAATTCATTTCCATAATCTTATTCTATTTTTTATTGTTTAATTCTTACTTTAATTTTAATCTTCAAATCTTAATTTCTAAAAGGTTTGTACTCTTTGCCACCGCCTTCATATCCGGAGTTCTTGAAGAACTCGACGAACGTCAGACGCATCGGGTGAACCATGGCACCGAGCACATTCATAAAAATATTGATTGCATGACCGATAACGAAAATCAGCACCATCACGATAGGTCCTGCTATTGCATTATCCGGGCTCATACCTACTGCCAGGCTGTTGAATACTCCCGCCAGAATACCGCCGGAAAGACCGAGGGCAAACAGACGAACGTATGACAGGACATCTCCAAGCAAACCGGTAGCCATGTTGTATGAATCCCACAATCCCAGTCCGATATTCATGAAAATATTCTTTCCCGGACTGTTATAAAGGAATATCATAGCGGCCGAAATACCCAGAATAACGAGATGTACCGTGCCTCCCATCGGTAATACTTTCGGCAACAGAGCCGAAACAGCCAGTGAAACCAGCAGAAGAATCCATCCGATTGTTGCCACCGCATATTTGAAACCAAACTGAATCGTCTGATTCACTGCTTTCAGCACCATACCGAACAGAATCTGGACAACTCCCAATATCAACGACAACTGGAACATATCATTGTTATCCATCAGGACAGCATGTTTCAGACGTTGAACGATAGGCCAGTCCAAATCATAGATGTTCGCTCCGAAGAACGTACCTGTCAGCAGACCGCAGAAGAAGGTTGAAACCGCCAAAACTTGTATCAATGATATAATCGACTTCGCTGACGGAGTTACCTTCTTTGCCAGTAAGCGATATGCCGTAGCTCCCAGGAACAGGAAAAGTCCGTATCCCGAGTCTCCCAGACAGAGTCCGAAGAATACCATAAAGAACGGAGCAAAGAACGGAGTCAAGTCCAGTTCATTATACTTCGGAAGCATATACAACTTGCAAATCGGCTCGAACCAGGCAAAGAATCCCTTATTGTTCAATCGAATAGGAACATCGTCACCCGGCATCGGATCGGTAATCTCATAATATACATGTGCGTCATTCAGATAAGCTTCTATCTCTACCTTACTATAAGCAGGTGCCCATCCTTCAATCAGCATCAGTTTATCACCGGCAGCCTGTTCAGAACTCAATACGACTTTGGAGAATTCAATCTGACTCTGCAACTCTTTCAAAGCCGCCTTCAAAGAAGGAACATCCGCTTCGGAAAGTGCAACGAGTTTCTTTTCGTTCTCTTCAATCGCCTGTTCAGTGGTATCATAAAGCGTTTCAAGACGCGACAGAGAGTATGCAGGAAGTTTCGCCTGCTCCACGTCCAAGTCTATTTCTTGTCCGGCTTTCGTTACGGTCACGAAGAAGACTTTGGAAGAAATGCGGTTCACAACCATTGCATTGTATTCCGTCTCCCACTCTTCTTTATAGTTACCTTCCGAACAGCTATAGAAACCAATCACATAACCGGCCTCTTTCAGTTTTCGAATACCGTCCGGCTCAAAGTTACCCCAAGCTTCCAATGCTTCTTTCTCTTTCGCGTAGCTTTGTAGCTGCTGGGACAACTTTCCGTGTTCCGTCTGCAAAGCGTCCACTTCGTCCAGTACTTGCATACCGCGGGCAGCCGTTCCATCTTCCGTAGCAATCACGGCATTCTTTTCGTGCTTCTGATTCTGAAGCAATTTCAAAGTAGCTGCCAAACGGTTGGAAAGACGGATATTCTCTTGCAGCTCCGAGTTATCGGCAACGCCTTGCTGCTTCTCCACAATGTGAACCACACCAAGTTCGCGCAGGCTGTTCAGGAATCCTTCGTGCTCCTTGTGATAAACCAGGAATGTGAGTTTCTTCATTTTTGTAATCATGCCTCTACCTCCTTCCTTTTTTCTTGATGGGACTTCATGATCTTTTGCGAAGATTTCGACAGGTTTTCTTCATCTTCCATAAATCGCTTAATCTTTCGCAATGCATCCTGATAGCCCGGTATCTGAACCTTCTCAAAAAGATTTACTTTCTGAGTGGTCTTTTTCCTTGCATGTTCTAACAAATTCAGCTTAGCGAGCATGAATTCACGTTCAATAGCCGTATGAGCAAGCTCTTCCAAAAGGTGGATACCGTCGGCATACCACTTGGGAGCGTTAAACATACTGTACGGACGTATCTCGAATTCTACATTTTCGAGCAACGGTACACGTACACCGGCAATTTTCTTCACGCCAAGATGAACATCATTTACCTTTATTAATGAAGCGTCAAACTCATTCCAAAGGGCGAACATGGCTTCATAGGCTTGAATTTGTTGTTCGAGCCTATCCTCCAGATCGGCAGCTTCCGTTTTACAGCGTTTCACTTCCATGCGGAGGGCGCTTTCCTTATTCTTGATGATAGGAAGCGTACGCACCCGCACTTTCAGTTGCTTTTCGAGCTGCTGAAGAGAGGTCTTGTTATATTGAAACTTTATAGCCACGTTGTTAATTACTAATTATAAATTATTAATTACAAGTTTATTATTATTCGCCTTTTGGCCAATATTGGTCAACAAGGTCTTTCTTGATATTCACTTCTTCCGGACGGAAGTATCTGCCGAACAAGCCCCAAGCCACATCCAGCATTTCAGTAGTATCCAGATTGACATCAATAGCCAATAACTGATTAGAATAATCCTTTGCGAAAGCCAATGTACGTTCGTCGTAGTTCGTCAAGTCGAAACCATTTTCCATCTTCGTTTTGGCGTTGGCAGCATCAGCATACAGACGTACGGCGGCATTCATCACCTGCGGATGGTCTTTACGTGTCTTTTTACCGGTAACCAACTGTTTCAGACGGGACAACGAGCGGAACGGGTCAACAATAACCTTACCAATATCGCTATCACGGCGCAGGAACAACTGGCCTTCAGTGATATAACCCGTATTATCAGGCACAGCGTGTGTAATATCACCACCGGACAGTGTAGTCACGGCAATAATTGTGATTGAACCGCCTGAAGGGAACTGTACCGCCTTCTCGTAAATCTTCGCCAAATCCGAATAAAGTGAACCCGGCATTGAGTCTTTAGAAGGAATCTGGTCCATACGGTTGGATACGATGGCCAACGCATCGGCGTAGCTGGTCATATCCGTCAACAGTACCAGGACTTTCTCATTATTATTTACAGCGAAATATTCGGCAGCCGTCAGTGCCATATCCGGAATCAGCAGACGTTCCACCGGCGGATTTTCAGTCGTATTCATGAAACTCACGATACGGTCGAGCGCACCTGCATTAGAGAACACATTCTTAAAGTACAGGTAGTCATCATTCGTCATACCCATACCGCCCAGGATAATCTTATCCGTTTCGGCACGCAGCGCCACGTTTGCCATAACCTGGTTGAAAGGCTGGTCCGGGTCGGCGAAGAACGGAATCTTCTGACCGGATACCAGTGTATTGTTCAAGTCGATACCTGCAATACCGGTCGCAATCAGTTCCGACGGTTGTTTGCGTCGAACCGGATTCACGGAAGGTCCGCCGATTTCCACTTCCTGTCCTTCAATCTCAGGGCCACCGTCAATCGGGTCACCGAAAGCATTGAAAAAACGTCCAGCCAACTGCTCGCTTACTTTCAATGTAGGCGATTTGCCAAGGAACACCACCTCAGCATTGGTAGGAATACCTTCCGTACCTTCAAATACCTGCAAAGTGACATCGTCACCGGCAATCTTCACCACCTGTGCCAGTTTTCCGTTCACAGTGGCAAGCTCGTCATACCCTACTCCAGTCGCTTTCAGCGAGCAAGTAGCCTTCGTAATCTGAGTAATCTTGGTATATATCTTTTGAAAAGCTTTTGTTGCCATCTATATATTTACTATTTAGCTAGTTACTATTTACTATTTGACACTTCTTTCGGCAATCAATTCCTTCAGTTGCTGCTGGAATCCTTCATACTCCTCAGATTTGAACTTCGAATAGTTCATCTGCTTGCATACGTTAATCATCTTCTTGAAGTAATCCATTACATCATTGAAGTTATCAAACTCAAATTCCGTATGGCAGATGTCGATAATCATATTCAGAATATCTTCCTGACGTTCCATCGGAGTTACCGCGTCGATTTCGTCGAAAGCATCCTGTTGCAGGATAACGAAGTCGATCAATTCTGATTTCCAGAAAGTAACATGGTATTCTACCGGCACACCGTCGTCACCAAGGATATTGATCTGTTCGGCAATTTCCTTGCCACGTTGCAAGCGTGTTTTCAGTTCATTTACCTTACCAATCCATTCACCATTGATATGACTTTTGATATATTCCTCAAATTCCGGATATTCGATATATTTAGAATAAGAATCAATCGGGTTCACAGCCGGATAACGTTTCTTATCGGCACGATCCTGTTCCAAAGCATAGAAACAACGGGCTACTTTCTTCGTATTTTCAGTTACCGGTTCTTTCAAGTTACCACCGGCGGGAGATACCGTACCGATGAACGTAATAGAACCTGTTTCGTCATTGTTGAGTTTCACATATCCCGCACGACCATAGAAGTTGGAGATGATAGCCGAAATATCCATCGGGAATGCATCCGGTCCAGGCAACTCTTCCATACGGTTGGACATCTCACGCAAAGCCTGCGCCCAGCGGGAAGTAGAGTCCGCCATCAACAACACCTTCAATCCCATTGAACGGTAATATTCTGCCAAAGTCATTGCCGTATATACAGAAGCTTCACGGGCAGCTACCGGCATGTTGGAAGTATTGGCGATGATGATAGTACGCTCCATCAACTTACGTCCAGTGTGCGGGTCGACCAGTTCGGGGAACTCCGTAAAGATTTCCACCACCTCATTCGCACGCTCGCCGCAAGCAGCGATAATAACGATATCCGCTTCCGCCTGTTTGGAGATAGCGTGCTGAAGCACGGTCTTACCTGTACCGAACGGGCCGGGAATAAAGCCTGTACCACCTTCCACAATCGGATTCAGCGTATCAATTACACGTACACCGGTTTCCAACAATTTGAAAGGACGCGGTTTTTCCTTATAGTTTGTCATGGCACGTTTTACAGGCCATCTCTGAATCATAGTCACAGGGATATCATTTCCTTCTTCATCCGTCAGGATAGCAATCGTATCCTCTATCTTATAGTCACCTTCCGGCATGATAGTTTTAACGGTAGCCGTTCCCTCCATAGTGAACGGAGCCATAATTTTCAACGGTTGGAAGTTTTCGTCCACCTGTCCCAACCATGCAGAAGCCTGCACTTTATCACCGACATTCACCAATGGGACGAAATGCCATACACGTTCTTTATCCAACGGATACGTATATTGTCCTCTCTTCAAGAAAACTCCGTCCATCTTGTCGAGGTCATTTTGCAGACCGTCGTAGTTTTTCGATAACATACCCGGACCTAATGTCACTTCGAGCATGTGTCCTGTAAATTCGGCTTCCGCTCCCACTTTCAGTCCGCGGGTGCTTTCAAACACCTGGACATATACATGTGAACCTACAACCTTAATCACCTCCGCCATCAACTTATCACCACCGGTCGAGATATAACAAATCTCATTCTGAGCTACCGGTCCGTCAACGACGAGGGTCACCATGTTGGCAATAACGCCACTAACAGTTCCTTTTGTTGCCATATATTTTTAATAATTTATTATCTGAATTCTGCAGGGATCTGCACTTCGTTCTTCAACGATTCGATGATGCTTCTGAACAACTGATTTCCTCTCTCCTTATCCAATGAGATCCACCGTTCAATCATTTCCAGCTTCAACAAGAAAGCGAAAATGCGTTCGATGGTGAAATAATCAAAGAAGATGGCATCTTCCATCCAGTTCCATCGCAAAGCGTCGAGTTTCTTCTCACGTTCCACCAATTCCGTAATCTCACTGATTTTTACCAACGATTCAAAAACTTCCACCTCACCGGACAACCCGAAGTCGCGGGCACTCGACGTACGCAAAGCTTCGCATACTTCCGTGTTACCTACGACATTGGAAGCGATATCCCATTTGAATTTACGGCTTGTAAATGCGACAAGGATATTATTAATGTTGAGGTTGAATTCAAACCAGGCAGAAACAAACTTATTTCCACACTTCATGGCATATTCGTAATACAATGCAGCCAGATGGTCTTCGTGCAAAGCCGTGCTTTCAGCAGGCGTATTCAAATAATCGATGATAAATGTAGAGAGATAAGCCGGAAATTCTTTGGGGCTGATTTCTCCGCCTTCCCTCAGAATAGAAATATATTCGGTGAGTTCCGCAGCAGAGTAGTTTCCCCGTTTGTCGATTTCGGCTTCTTTATCTTTGAGAAGTTTCAGCACATTCGCATTATCAAACTTCAGATAAAACAAGTCAATCAACTTCTGGTCTGAAGCAGACAATCCCGGGTAGATTTCAGTTTTAAAATCGGCTACTGTATAGCTCAGTTTGCTGTCTTCCAGCGAAAGTTCCGGCAAACCTGCTACCAAGTAATAGTACTTACTACTCATAGTCGCTTCTTTTAAAATAGCATTTCTACTAATTGAGGACGCAAGAACGCTTTGAAGTAATTCATGAATTCTTCTTCTCCGAAGTTCACCTTATAGGAACCGTCCGCCGGAGAAACAGTGAATAAAGTTTTGATACCGTTTACTTGCTGTATAGTCACACCCTTATCCAACAAAGCTTTTGCATGAGCAGCAAAATACTTTTTCAGTGATTCCGCGTCGGCTGTCGAGATGACAATAGGTTCGTCTATACTCCACTTAGAAGCCAATGCAACGATAAACGCATTCAGATAATCTTTATCTTGTGCGAAATCCTTCACAGAAGTAGTTACTAACTTGTCAGTTACCATAGTAGCGACCTCAGATTTGAGTGCGTTTACAGCCTGACCGGCAAACAGTTTTAACTCTGATTTTGTATTTTCCACCAATTCATCGGCGGATTTACGAGAGGAATTTACAATTGATTCTGCTTCTTTGCGAGCATCCTCAATGATTTTTTTTGCTTCTTCCTGAGCATTCGCGATAAGTTTCTGCGCTTCTTCGTTTCCTTTTTCCACGCCTTCACGATAAATCTTATCGGTCAACTCTTGAATTTTGTTTTCCATATCAACAGGAGTATTTAGTATTATTACTGTATTAATTGTGTACCTTTCTTAGATTCTCGCCAAATTTACAAAAATCAATTTGATAAAAAAGAGAAAGATGAAAAGAAAAATATTCCCTTGCGAAAAAATCACAGTTATACACTGTTTTTATTCCGTTTTTCCCCCTTTCTTATAACGAAATGACACTTTTCTGATTTTATCTGGCGAGAAAGCAAATATAGGAAATCTAAAAGACATCTGAAAACGGGCAAATACCGAAAGCGACAAATGGGATACTAAAACGGATATATTAAAGACTAAATAATAAAATAAGAAATTTAGGTAAAAAAGATGAGGGGGCATGTAGAAAACAGTAGCAAAAAAGAAAATATAGGGTAAACAACAAAAGTGCATAGAGCAAAATACGAGGTATATAGAGCAAACTATGAGATGTATAAAAACAGAAAGCCCCTTGATTCTTTCGTTGAATCAAGGGGCTT
>ERZ791802.231-NODE-231-length-65577-cov-9.420653_pt1 | contig 65577 bp, 43 predicted proteins | sample MGYA00510308_ERZ791802 | MGnify/ENA primary metagenome ERZ791802 (study PRJEB30046, sample SAMN00792028) | human gut metagenome | study: EMG produced TPA metagenomics assembly of the A metagenome-wide association study of gut microbiota in type 2...
AGTAAAACTTTTCTCTTGATTTATTAGAAAGAGGAACATTTACTGAATATCCCTAGATATTTCGTTCTTGCAGGGCTTTATTTATAATGTGCGGATGCTCTATCACACTTTTTCTTTAATCAGCCCCGTACGATAAGCCACAAGCAACTTTTTCAAATCCTGAATCTGCGTCACCAGTTCTTTTCCTTTATCAGTATCCTTCACCATCATCCGCTGGGAGTTAAACTCCAAAACGAAGTTAGTTGATTTAATATCCAACCCTTCTTCAATGGCTTTCTGACGAGACTGGAACGGTTCATGCTGTACAAGTTGCATACCATGAGAATGATAAACAAGCGTATATCCTGCAATACCGGTTTCCGGCTGATAAGCTTTGGAGAATCCGCCGTCGATAACGAAAAGTTTGCCGTTCGCTTTCATCGGCTGTTCCCCCTGAATGGTTTTCACAGGCACATGACCGTTGATAATATGCGAATGAGGGCCTGAAGCGCCAAATTCAGCCAGTATTTGGTCGCAAATGTCTTCCCGGTTACGCAATGCATAATAGTATCCTTTCTTCTCCTTATGCAGTTCTTTGTCTTCTAAAAAATAACGTTCAAAAGTAGCCATCTTATCCTTGTCAAACAAAGGAGCTTCCGACCCGCACCACATATACCAGATATAATCCATAGCGAATTCCTTATCTTCTTCTCCTTCTTCGTCAAAGTAAGCAGTACGAATCAACTGATCGGCTTTATCCAGTAATTTACGTCCCCAGTACTCTTTACCCCGTATTTTGACATGCTTGAAGCTACCATCCTCGTTCAAAGGCACGGAAGCATGATAAAGCAGATTGGAATTGGAAACCAAATACATCCCGCCGTAGGTAAACAGGCAGCGCATATGCTTCTTCAGTTTCTCGCTATTCATAAACGAATAATGAATCTTATCCACCAATTCACGCTCTTCATCCGTCAGACGGTAAGGGTCGGCAGGGTCGATGGTTGGGAAGTTTGTATCACGAAGGGCATATTCCTTACCTTCATAGACAAAGACGCCACGCTCAAAGTCAATCTTCTCGAGCAGTTTGCGATTTGCCATCCCGAATTCAGGACGACGGTCGATAATCTCAGCTTCCAGTTTAAACTGGATAATAGTGATCGCTTTATGCATCTGCGTTATCAAGCGCAAAGTCTTCTCATTGTAGTGAGCATCGGCAAAATTCATCTTCGGCATGAAGATAGAGCAGGGATCATCGGCATAAGTATCCATAGCGAAGGTTGCCAATGGAAGCAGGTTGATTCCGTAACCGTCTTCAAGTGTACCCAAGTTGCCATAGCGCATCGACATACGGATAACGTTGGCAATGCAACTGTCGTTACCGGAAGCAGCGCCCATCCAAAGGATATCATGGTTGCCCCATTGAATATCAAAGTTGTGATAGTTGCACAAAGTATCCATAATAATGTGTGCGCCCGGCCCACGGTCATAGATATCGCCTACAATATGGAGAGAGTCAATCGTCAGACGCTGAATCAGGTTGCACATGGCAATGATGAAGTCATCCGCACGCTTTGTAGTAATAATCGTGCTGATAATCACATTGATATAGGCATGCTTATTCGGCTCAATGGAAGATTCGTGCAATAACTCCTGTATGATATAAGAGAATTCAGCCGGCAGTGATTTACGGACTTTGGAGCGGGTGTACTTGGAAGATACATTCTGACAGACTTTCACCAATTGGTTCAGAGTAATCAGATACCAGTCGTCCAAATCCTTTTCACGCGTTTTCACCAGTTGGAGTTTTTCTTCGGGATAGTAAATCAAGGTGCAGATTTCTTTCTTCTCGGCCTCACGGAGAGTATTACCGAATATTTCATTCACTTTACGTTTCACCGCACCCGATGCATTTTTCAGCACATGTTGAAAGGCTTCGTATTCACCATGTATATCTGTCAAGAAATGCTCCGTCCCCTTGGGTAGATTCAAGATAGCCTCCAGATTTATTATTTCCGTACTTGCATCGGCAATCGTAGGAAAACTTCGGGAAAGCAGTTGCAGATAGCGAAGGTCGCTCACAATGCTTTCAGGAGTTATATTACTTTGAGCAGTCATTTTATTATATTACAATTTACTAATTACCAATTATTTTGCTTCCTATGTTCTTTGTTTGGAATCATGCGATTCAATTATTCGTGATAAATATAGTACTTTTTATTCACAAGTCCATTATTTCTCAATTTTTAATTCTCAATTTTCAATTTAACAAGAACATCAACAGCACCTGCGCGATAATCACCCGCAGGAACATACACAGCGGATACACTGTCGCATAAGCCACGGACGGGTTGTCACCGGGAATTGTATCGTTTACGTAATTCAACGCCATCGGATTCGCCATACTTCCGCATAACATACCAGATACCGTTCCGAAATCTATCTTCATCATCTTGAAGGCTATAAAGCCAACCAAGACTGTCGGGACAATTGTCAATCCGGCGCCCAAAGCAATCCATAGCAGACCTTCCGGACGGAAGACAGTATCGAAGAAATGCGCTCCGGCATCCAGTCCCAAACAGGCAAGATACATCGAAAGTCCCAATGCACGCAGCATCAGATTCGCGCTACGGGTAGTATAGGTAATCATATGTATTCGAGGCCCGAATGTACCCAAAAGGATACCGACGATAATCGGGCCACCCGCCAGTCCCAACTTCACAGGAGTACTGACACCCGGAATGGAAAAAGGAATGGCACCCAACGCCAATCCCAACACAATGCCTATAAATATAACCACCAAATTAGGTTCTTTCAGGCTTTTGACCGCATTACCCAATACTTTCTCCACATTTTGGATAGCCGCTTTCTCTCCCACTACCGTCAACCGGTCGCCCAACTGAAGTATCAATTCCGGAGTGGCAAGCAGCTGTACGCCCGAGCGGTAGACACGGCTGATATTAATCCCATAATGATTTCTCAACCGGAGTGCACCCAGCTTCTTTCCGTTCAGTTCAGGACGGGTCACGACAATGCGCTGAGAAACCAAATCGCTGTCAATCGCATTCCAGTCAATGTCCTCTTTGTTCCAATCCGTATTTTCCTGTTCGCCGAAAAGCACGGTCAAAGCCAAGGCATTTTTTTCCGCAGTTATCACCAGCAGGCGGTCTCCTTCTTTCAAAACCTTATCGGAAGTGGGGATGCTGACGTGCCCGTCCCGCCACAAACGGGAAATGACAAACTTCGGGTAGCTCATATGAGCTATATCCTTGATGCTCTTATTGAAAATAGCAGGATTGTGTACTTGAAACGCTGCAATATAAGTTTTGTTCGCGTCGTCTTTCTCTTTTATTTCCAAATCTTCCTTGCGAACCAGTACTCTACGAATTAATAAAACGGCAAGAATAACGCCGACTACCCCCATCGGATAGGCTACCGCGCACCCTAAAGCGGGTGTGTTGCTCTCCATTCCCATCTGCTTCAAAGTCTGCTGTGCAGCTCCCAGCGCCGGAGTATTCGTGGTTGCCCCACAAAGGATACCAACCATATCGGGAAGTGAAACACCTGTGGCAAAGCTCGCCACCACCGTCAACAATGTTCCTAGAAATACGACTCCCAGTGCCAGCATATTCAGCGTCACTCCTCCTTTACGGAAAGAACTGAAGAAACCGGGGCCTACTTGCAGCCCGAGGGAATAAACAAATATGACAAGACCGAAACTCTCCGCGTAATTCAACATCTGCGGATCTACCGAAAGTCCGAAATGCCCGGCAAGGATGCCCGCAAAAAAAACAAAAGTGACTCCCAGGGAAACTCCCCAGAAATGCACTCTTCCCAAGCCCAGACCAATGGCAGAAATCAATGAAAGTACCACAACAGCCTGTAAGGCAGAATGTTCGAGAAATAGACTATATAACCACTCCATGTATATTCAAACTAATAGGGCGCAAAGATAAAAACTATTTAGTCCCGTTCAAAACTTTTAAGCTTTCATTTCGCGCCCCATGTATGGTCTGATTCTTGTATCCTGAAATCTTATTGGCAACCCTTTTACCGCCTTACCTGTTATTTTGTTTTTAATACCTGTGATATTCCTGTCTTAACCGTATTATCCTTTCTCTTTTTACCCGCATATTGACATCCGCCAACTTTTTACCTGTTACCTGTCGCTCTTATCTTTTATCTTTTTCCCTGATATTCCACAAAGTTATCCCGTCCGTCCAGATAACCGCTCAACCTGTTGCCACCGATATATACATCATCCAGATATGAAACATCATTCGGGCCATAAGCCATGCGGATAGAAGCCTGTGCGTAATTCTCCCAACTCCAACGGAAATTATATTCAAACTGTTCCACAGCACCGTTAGGATATTCCACCCGTATATAGTCAATTCCGGTACGGTCTAAGAAAAAATCAAGTTCCTGACGGCAATAATTACCGTCCATATCCCGATAGAAACTTACCCATGTACGGCTGCACAAATCAGCAGAACGATTGTAATACCCTGCGCCATTATTATCGCTATCATAAAAACTGTCAATTTCCACTTCGCAAGAAGTAAAGCTTACCATCAATACAGCCATCAAAGCCAAGCCTAAGTATTTGAATGTGTTCGTTTTCATATTCCTTTATTTTTAATGGTTCATTTATTATTATCTATCATTTATCTTTCGATATGACAAAAGTATAGAATGAATTTTCCTCCTGAAACTGAAAATTCCTACTTGTCAGGAGGAAATCCCCTAAAGCTTCCGAACCTGACGGAGTCTATTTCAAAGAATTCTTGTATCTTTGCCCGTCACTAAAAAACACAAGAAAATCATCTGTCACATGAAGTCTATCAAATCCCATATCACTCAATTACTAAAATCTCTCAACGAGGGAGTATTTGAAAAAGAACATACCATCGCGCTCTCCCTGCTATCTGCCATGGCGGGTGAAAGTATCTTCCTGCTAGGCCCTCCGGGGGTAGCCAAGAGTCTGGTAGCCCGCAGACTCAAACTTACTTTCAAGGATGCGGATGCTTTCGAGTATCTGATGTCCCGTTTCAGTACGCCGGACGAAATATTCGGCCCTGTATCCATATCCAAGTTAAAAGATGAGGACACATACGAACGAATCACCAAAGGATATCTGCCCACAGCCGCCATTGTTTTTCTGGATGAAATATGGAAGGCAGGCCCCGCCATTCAGAACTCACTCCTGACGGTTATCAATGAAAAGATATACCGAAACGGACAGTTCACAGTGCGTGTTCCTCTGAAAGCCTTGATCGCCGCTTCCAACGAGCTACCCGCCAAAGGTGAAGGATTGGAAGCGTTGTATGACCGTTTCCTGATCCGCCAGTTCGTAGGATGCATCGAACAGGAATACGCTTTCGACCAGATGATTTCCTCCACAAAAGAAATTGAGCCCGAAATTCCCGGAAAACTTCAGATAGACGATGAGTTATACTCTAAAATACAAGCTGAAAGTGAGAAGGTAGGAATTCACTATACAATCTTCGAACTGATTCACAATATCAAACGGGAAATTGAGCAGTACAATGCAGGACGTGATGAGAACACCCCGCCGATTTACATATCCGACCGTCGCTGGAAGAAAATTGTGAGTCTGCTCCGCACTTCCGCCTGTCTGAATGAGTCTCCGGGAATCCATTTCTCGGATTGTCTCTTAATGACCGCCTGCCTGTGGGACGAAGTATCCCAACTGCCCATTGTTGAAGAAATGGTGGAACAATCCATAGCACGAGGTATCAACGCCTATCTGCTGGGTGAAAAAAGACTGGAACAGAAACTGGATACCCTCAAAGAGAACATGAAATCCGAACATAGCCTGCGGGAAATCAGCGATCCGGGTATCCAGGTAGTAGATGCATTCTATCATCGTATCGAAGGGTATCATATCGCCGGAAACCTGCTTATATTCGCTTCAGACTATCAGTCTCTCAAAAAAGACAGCAACCGTTTATTCTATATCCAGCAAGATAAATTCCGTCCTGTCAACAAAATCCTGAAAGCCTATGACTTTGTGAAAAACAGGAACATCGCGCAAAAGAACATCTATTCTCTCCGAAAAGGAAAACGGTCTGTCTTTGTCAACAACCAGGAGTATCCTCTATTATGCTACGACAATTGCGATCCGCTACCGGCACAACAGGATGAAAGTACCCCGTTTGAATTTACCCTGCAAGAAGTCATCGACCTGCTCCAACAAATGGAAACAGAATACAAGACGATTTCAGAACGGGAAACCGCATACACCAAAGAACATCTTTTCCTGAGTCCATCACAGAAAAGCAAGATAAGACGAATCTTAGGAGAAACCGCGCATATCATCGAAAACTACCGGAACGAGCTTCGCATCATCGCCCATGCCCATGAACAAGAGAACAGAGAGTATTAGGCTCAAACACCTGCAAGACATTTATTACGAGAAATTGCAGGGAATAGCCTACGATGTGTACGACGAACAGCTACACAACCTGATTATCCGCCCCGAAGAACTGGACACGGATATTCATCTGTATTTTCGTCATACATTGCCTTCTTTGCAGGACTTCTACTCCCGCTATGCATCCCAATGGGAATATTTTCACGAAATGGATGAAGCGTCCGACACCAGATTTCTCCAATTCCTGAAAAACAGCGCTTATCCTTTTTCCATGAAATACCATCTGGTAGACCTGAACGTCAAGTATTATCTCCAGCGTTTCGCCGCAATCAGTCCGCGCACCAAAGAATGGAAAGCTCTGCGCGCCCTCTTTTTCGAGAAATGGAATACGTTACTCTCGAACAACGAGTTCAACTACCAAATGGAACATATCGAACAGCTCTGTGACGATTTCTACCGCCGTCAACTGTCACTATCCAGGAATCTCCCCGTTCGTGGCGGTTCACGTCTCGTCTGGCTGCTTCGTAACCATAAACAGATAGCGGAGCAAATACTGGAATATGAAGAAACAATCAAACGGAATCCGGTAATCCGCGAATTGGTAGAGATATTGGGAAAGAAACACCAAAGCAGCCGGAAACGTTTCAAGATGACTGCGGGAATCCATCGGGAACAAATCGTATCCCATGCCACACGTAGTGATATAACAGGTATTTGTGAAGGAAACGACTTGAACAGCCTTCTCCCTCTCGAGTACTGCTATCTGGCCGAAAAAAGCCTGCAACCCGTCTTCTTCGAACGTTTCATAGAAAAGCGGCTCCAGGTAATCGACTATCAATCGCACGAAAAACAACCCGTCAACGACAAGAAAACAGCAGGAAACGAAGTTTCCGAAGAAGCCGAAGGCCCTTTTATCGTCTGCCTGGATACTTCCGGCTCTATGGCAGGAGAGCGGGAAAGAATCGCAAAGTCAACCCTGCTCGCCATCGCCGAACTGACGGAAGTACAGCACCGGAAATGCTACATCATCCTTTTCTCCGACGATATTGAATGTATCGAAATCACCGATTTAGGAAGCAGCTTCGACCGTCTGGTTGATTTCCTCAGCCAGTCTTTTCATGGTGGCACGGATATGGAACCCGTTATCACCCATGCTTTGCGGAAAATCAATGAAGAAGGATACATGGAAGCAGATATTATTACCGTATCCGACTTCGAAATGCGTCCCGTCGATAATATGTTGGCCAAAAGCATAGAACGGGCGAAAGCAAAAGAGACAAAGATGTACGCCATTTCCTTAGGTGGCAAAAGCGCCGAAAACAGTTATCTGAAATTATGTGATAAATATTGGGAATATAGTGTTCAAACCGCCGAAAAGCTTAATAAAAATGGAATTGAAGAATCAAATATTTAATCAATGTTATAAAACATCCGTTTTTTCTTGTTTTATTTGCTAATTTCACAGAAGTCCGTATATTTGTAATGTGTTTTTCATAGTATTAGATTTAAGGTTAACAAAAGATTGGCTGTCTGGGATAGATAGCCTTTTTTTATGCTCTTTTTTCTGCCTTTTTTTATGTATTCACATAGCGTCACTATCCCATCAATATAGTTACCCCATCCCGTCAGTATACCGTCACTATAACGAGTGGATAGCGTCAATATGTTTCAAACCCCTTCCCTGCTACTAAAATTCAAAAGCTCCGAAAAAAAATTTCTCCCGTTTAACATTTGAAACATAGCAGGTTATCTCATTTCTTCCAAAAACCGTAAAAAAATTCTTGCTAAAAGATTTGCATAGTCAAAAACTTCCCCCTATCTTTGCACCGCATTTGAGAGAGAATGCGGGTTCAAGGAAGTTTGGGTGAGTGGCTGAAACCACCAGTTTGCTAAACTGACGTACTCGTAAGGGTACCGGGGGTTCGAATCCCCCAGCTTCCGCAAAATCTCAAAATAAAAAAGAGCTAAGTTTTAGGACTTGGCTCTTTTTAAATCAATTAAAAATCGGTGGGTTCGTCTAACGGTTAGGACACATGCCTCTCACGCATGTAATACGAGTTCGATTCTCGTACCCACTACAAAATTAAAAGAGGGAGTGTAGTTCTAACTACACTCCCTCTTTTAATTTATATATCTCAAAGTAAGAATCTTTATCAATCCGCAACCGGACTCTGTCCTCCCGTTTCTGCCCTGCCAAGTTTACGAATAAGTTAAAATACAGTTGGCTGAAAGAAAGATTAGAGCGATTATACTCAATATCGAATGTCCAGGTTCTGCGGAAAGAGTCGAAATAGGCAAATGATTGCTCTCCACCTTTACACATGAAGACTTCCGGGAAAGCCGTAGGCGGATATGGCTGAAACAGGCTCGCCAGTTGGGCATAAACATAGTCGATCATCCATTCATCCCCCGACAAGGTCAATTCTCCTTTTAAACGGAGCTTGACGGCATAAGCGGTAGTCACATCCGATGAGGTATAGACAGGGATTTGACTTTCTTGCGGATAGTTACCATTCTTGTATCCAATGCTCATTGTCAATCCGGACTTACCGATTCCATTAAATCCTTCAGCTTCCTTACCTGCCAATTGATTTTTCAGATTAACCATAAACGTCAACTTGCCGAGAGTGGGATCTCCCGGATATTGCGCTATCGTATCCAGTACATAATCCTCATCATTATAACTACGGGCAACCAATTCACCCTTTCCATCTTCCAGAGCCGAATCGCCATTCTCAACGTTCACGTTGCCTACCGGATAATAAATAGCATCATTATCCTTCGCGCAACCATATAAACAAAGCAGTAACACTGCTACTCCTATTATCTTATCCATTATCGTCTTACATCTTGATTTAAGAGGCAAATATACATCTTTTTTGTACCACACTTGATTTATGTCAACCGTTTTTAGTATTTTTGCACACATCAAGACAGAAAAGACATGGATACACTATTAAGAGAAACGGTAAATGCCGTTGTAAACTCCCGTTTCCCCGAGATGAGTATAGAAGGAAGACGACAGATAGAAAGCATACTGATTCGTGAAGAATTCCCTAAAGGAGCCATCGCGCTGAAGGAAGGAGAAGTAGCCCACGAAATCGTATTTGTCGGTAAAGGAATGCTCAGGCAGTACTACTATAAAAACGGGAAAGACGTTACCGAACATTTCTCCTATGAAGGATGTATCACCATGTGCATTGAAAGTTTCCTGAAACAAGTCCCTACTCGACTGATAGTAGAAACACTGGAACCTAGCATAATCTACCTGTTCCCTCGGGACATGATACAAAAACTGGCGAGAGAAAACTGGGAAATCAATATGTTCTATCAGAAAATACTGGAATACTCCCTGATCGTATCACAGGTCAAAGCAGACTCGTGGCGTTTTGAATCCGCCCGTGAGCGTTATAATCTCCTGCTCGAAACACATCCCGAAATCATCAAACGGGCTCCCTTGGCGTACATAGCCTCTTACCTGCTGATGACGCCCGAAACATTGAGCCGCGTACGTTCCGGAGTTCTATAAAGACATTCTTCCCGTCTGCGATAACGGAATTCCCCGTTATCGGCTTTTCCGGTATTCCTTGGGAGACATATTTGTATAATGCTTGAAATACTTCCCGAAAAAAGACTGGTTGGCAAAATTCAGCCGGTCGGCAATCTCTTGTATATTCATACTTGAAGAGTTCAGAAGCGCCTTCGCTTCCAGGATAACAAACTCATCAATCCACTCTCCCACCGTTTTACCGCTGACCTCTTTCACCACACCCGACAAATGCTTGGGCGTCAGGCACAACTGATCCGCATAAAACTTCACACTACGTTCAAATTGGTAAGACTCGACCAACGATTCATAAAAACGCTCGAAGATATACTCTTTTCTGGTCTTGGTTTTAGGCGCAGCAGCTACAGGAGCATGATTATTAAAGATATTGCAAAGTTCGAAGAAAAAGCCCTGCATCAAACCCATTACAGCTTCCCTGCGGTATGTACCCTTTTTGTCCCTCAACCGCTTTCTCACAAACGTATGATATTCCTGAATCACTTCCTGCTCATGCGAAGTGAGACTGAAGCATGGATAATCCTTCAGATAGAAAAACAGCGAAAGCATATTCCCGACCTTAGGTAATGTCTCCAATACATTCTTCGACACAGCAAAGAATATACCTTTATAGTCCGGACTGAAATACCGGTGTTCGATAATCTGATTCGGCAACGCCACTACCATCACTCCCGGTGACAACTGAAACTCGCGCAAACTGATATTGAAAGCCCCTTCGCCCTGCAGGCAAAGCCCTATTGTCAGTACCTCCATTTTACTGGGGCCATTATACAAGGAAATAACGCTCTCCGTATCGAAGAGCGCTATATCATTATCAACAACATCAATGCTGTCGGAATCTATATGCTTTGAATGAACCACCGAAGAAATACCAATCTTCGGAACACTTTGAATATCCATACTCTCTTTTTTTTGCGACAAATATATCAGCAATAAATCATATATACAAGTCAAGATAGGATATTACAGGACAAAAAGAACATTATTGGCTACTTATTGACCATGCCCGAACAAATATTCGGAATCACGTTTGGCAGCAGGCACTGTCCACTTCTCCGGAACGAACTTCCACTGGTTCAACGCTTTCGGATCCATCGTTCCCTTCTTCTCAATGTAATTCATCAGATAGAAACGAAGATCCTTATCAGTAGAAAAGACAATACGTTCTTTCAATTTCTCTTGAGGAATGCCCGACCCTTTTGTCAGTAATTCTCCACCGCCATTACCCCGATAAGAGTTCAACGCCACCTTATAAATCTTATCCAAATGGAAAGGAGAACCATCCGCCATACTGACAATCGTTATCTTCTCCCCTTTCGGCTTGGTGACATCCACCGTATAAATAATGCCTGAAGCCGAATCGAAGTTAAAGCTGAAATTCTGGAAAGAAGCCCTGTCCTCCGCACCTTCACGACGTTTCTCCTTGAACCAGAGCAGATGATCGTCCGGTGACTTCATCCGGTTAGTCCACATATAATAAGACATTTCCAGGAAATCCTTGATTTCTTTTCCCGACAATGTCATCACATACAGCATATTCTCATATTTGTATAAGTTGAACATATCGCTCACGAACACATCTCCCTTCTTTATTTCCGCGTCGAATGAAAGCGGAGCGGCAAAGGAAATCTCAGCCCCTGTAATATCAAGCTGCAATGTATGTATCAAGTCGATAAAAGCAGAAGGGCCGAAGAAAGAAGGATGCGTAGAAATATCCCCGGTAAACGTACCGATCTTCTTGGAAACAAACTTCTGTACGTCCTCATATTGCGGAGCAAAACGCTTCATAAAATCCTCGCTGACACCATAGTCCTTCGTAGCCGTCAGCACTCCCTGAATATCCTTGCCCAAGACCTTGCCGTCTTTCATCCTGACAGTTACGTCCACATTCGACAAGACAACCCCGTTGCTTGCCGGATCAATAATCAGCACCGAATCTCCGGCCACATTCATCACCTTCTTACATTCACGCGCATGGTCGTGCCCCATCAATACTATATCAAATCCCGGCACATTCTTCGCTACATCCAGTGACGCATTCTCATTATATTTTCCCGACATCTTGAATGCTTCCTGTCCCGCATGGAACAGCCCGATGACCAAATCCGGATTTTCCTTTTCACGAATAATCTTCATCCACTTGCGAGCCGTCTCTTCCATATCATCAAAACGTAACCCCTTCCACAGATTTTCCGAAAGCCATGCCGGGATGGCAGGGGTAATCATTCCGAGAACAACGATTTTCACGCCGTCACGCTCCAACACCTTATAAGGCGACAGGTGCGTCTTTCCCGTAGATGTATCGATAATATTGGCACCCAGCACGGGGAAGTCACAAGTGCCGATCCAACGGTCGAACACGGCACGTCCCGTTTCCACGTCATGGTTGCCCATGTTGCCGGCATCATACTTCATATAATTCATCATCTCCGCGCAAAGATGCGGAGACACAGTATCTATGTAATTATAATAATAAGCGGTAGGCTGTCCCTGCAAAATATCCCCGTTATCCAATAATATCAGGTTATCTTTATACTGCTCGCGCTCTTTCTGCACAAACGAATATATCCGTGCAAGACTGCCTTTCCATTCCTGACGGGTTATGAAATTGTAAGGATAATAGTTGCCGTGCACATCGCTTGTCTGTACAATCTTCAGCTTCACCACTTTCTCCTGCGCTGCCGCCGACAACACCAGGCATAGAAGCCACACATAAATTAATGTAATCCGTTTCATTCTTTTTCTATTTTTAGCGGATGCGAGAATACGAACCGGGCCCCACCGGTATAGTCGGGATCAATCCATATAGCACCCTTCCATTTATACACAATCAATTTGCAGATAGACAGTCCCAGACCTGTTCCCTGCGCATACTCATTCAGCTTCTCAAAACGCTCGAACACAAGCCCCTGCTTCTCCTTCGGGATACCGCATCCCGTGTCCGTCACCGAGAAAACAGCCATTTGCTTCGTCTCATCAATCGAAAAGTCCAACGTAATCGTTCCTTTTTTCGTAAACTTATTCGCATTTGAAAGCAAATTGATAATCACCTGCTGCATACGCTGTACATCCGTCTCCATGCGGTAAGTATCAATTTTTGTAGTAAACAGAAACTGATTATCCGACGAATGCTGCGAGAAACTGACGGAAGCCACCACTTGCCTGCACAATTGCACCACATCGCACTCCCCCCATGTCAAAGTCACCCGGTTGGCTTCCAGACGGGAAAGATCGAGAATATCATTAATCAGGCGCAGCAACAAGTCAGAATTCGTTTTGATAATCTGATAATAAGACTGCTGTTCCTCTTCCGTGCTGCCGCCCACAGCCAGCACATCCGAGAATCCGACAATCGAGTTCAACGGTGTCCGTATCTCATGGCTCATATTCGCAAGGAAAGCGCTCTTCAGTCGATTGGACTCTTCCGCCTTATCTTTCGCCACGCGCAAATCCTTCTCCGACTTCAACAGTTCATCCTTCAGACGCTTCGTACGGAAATAAAAGAAAAGAGAAATGAACAGTCCCAGCGTCAACACCACAAACAGCGCACAGGCAGACCATATCTGATACGTGTACTGCTGATAGAACGAAACCGGCTGATTGACAAGCTGCACATCAAAAGGCAAAACATTCGGATTCAACCCCCACTCTTTCATCTTCCGGCTGTCCAATACAGCCTTGCTACCGATAATCTCCAGATGCTTCTCCACATCCCCTATCCGGTTATCCGCCTGATTATCCAGACGGATGGATTCCATAGCCATTTCTCCACCCACTTTCCGGTAATCGGGCAGCACGCCGCCGATTGCCCAATATCCCAAGCTCACCGATGATGGTGTAAAAGTCGGGATGGCAGGAGTCGCTTCCATCATCGCATACGTAGCATTCCGCATGAAATACCCCTCGTTCATATCCACCCGCCAGGTTCCCACCATAATCACTGTATTTTCCGGCAGATTTCTCAATTCCTCGACAATCGTGTAGATTGTATGTCTCCGTCCGTCCATCAGAATCAGGTCGAGGTCAGGAAATTTCTCCATCTCCTTTCGCATCAACGCCTGCATCGTCACTCCACCATAGGTATTGTCCGAGATGAAAGCGATGTGCTCCGTCTTCGGATAAAAAGCCTGAATCATGCGGATATTATCCTCAATATTATAACGGTTGATAAAGCCTGACTTCAGTTCGGGAATATTCAGATGGTCGTCAAATATATCGACCGATTCGGGCATCCAGCTATCGAGATGCTCCATCGTATCCTTCGGCAGAATCACCACATTGCTACTGACCAGACTGCATATCACCGGTACTTTGACCTGCATCGAATCCCTCTGCGACAAATAAGCCGCCCACGCTTCCTGTCCTAACAAGACAATCTGTGCCGGATGGTTCTCCCCCTTATATTTAGAAAGAATCTGCGTCATCATGTCGCTCCACAAAGGAGACTCCGAGAAACTCTTGCAATTCATGTTTTCGATGATAATATCCCGTTTTCCGCCCAACTTATTATATTCTTCCATATAGTCGGAAATAGTTACCGAAGTCTGGTGTGCAGCGGGATTATAGGAACAGATAATCAGGATGGGATTCTTGTCTTTAGAGGCAGCAAAGATTTCCATTGACTGTAAAAGCCAAAGGGAAAAGATAAAAAGATATCCTAAAAATCTCAGCATAATCATGCAGTTTTGATGTGTCAATTCTTTTATTCAAGCTGCAAATATAATAAAACTTGTCGGGTTATATGAGATTTATATGTATTTTTGTCGCTCATTTATTTTCAAAAGACTATATATGGAATTATTTCACAAGATGATTTCCGGCCTGTCGGGGATACCGGAAAGACAAATAAGCAGCACTCTCCATCTTCTGGGTGAAGGTGCCACGATTCCTTTTATCAGCCGCTACCGTAAAGAGGCTACGGGCGGACTGGATGAAGTTCAGATAGAGCAGATAAAGGAGCAGCATGATAAGCTGTGCGACATAGCCAAGCGCAAAGAGACGATTCTCAGCACCATCACCGAACAGGGAAAGCTGACCGCCGAGTTGGAAAAACGTATCAACGATACCTGGAACCCGACGGAACTGGAAGACATCTACCTCCCCTACAAACCCAAGCGGAAGACGCGTGCCGAAGCAGCCCGTCAGAAAGGACTGGAACCGCTCGCCACCCTCTTGATGTTACAAAGGGAAAACAATCCCGCCGCCCGTGCCGCCGCCTTTGTCAAAGGTGAAGTGAAAGATGTGGAAGATGCCCTGAAAGGTGCGCGCGACATCATCGCCGAACAAGTGAACGAAGACGAGCGTGCCCGCAACGCCATACGTAATCAATTCAGCCGTCAGGCGGAAATCAGTGCCAAAGTAGTGAAAGGCAAAGAGGAAGAAGCCGCCAAATATCGTGATTACTTCGACTTCTCCGAACCCTTGAAACGCTGCACTTCCCACCGTCTGCTCGCCATCCGCCGGGCAGAATCGGAAGGACTGCTGAAAGTCTCCATCACCCCGGACGACGAAGCATGCCTCGAACGTCTGGAACGCCAGTTCGTACGTGGCAACAACGAATGCAGCCGCCAAGTGAACGAAGCTACCGCCGATGCCTACAAGCGTCTGCTCAAACCTTCCATCGAAACGGAATTTGCCGCCCAGTCGAAAGAGAAAGCGGATGATGAAGCCATCCGTGTTTTTGCCGAAAACCTTCGCCAGCTACTTCTCGCAGCGCCTTTAGGACAGAAACGGGTACTCGCCATCGACCCCGGATTCCGTACCGGATGTAAAGTTGTCTGTCTCGACGCGCAAGGAAATTTATTGCATAACGAGAATATTTACCCGCATCCGCCCGTCAACAAAACCAGTGAAGCGGCATCCAAACTCCGCAAGATGATTGAAGCCTATCAGATAGAAGCCATCTCCATCGGTAACGGGACGGCAAGTCGTGAAACGGAAGATTTTATCAGCCGCCAGAGCTTCGACCGCCAGATTCCCGTGTTTGTAGTCAGCGAGCAGGGAGCTTCCATTTATTCGGCTTCCAAAATCGCCCGTGACGAATTTCCCGAATACGACGTGACGGTTAGGGGAGCTGTTTCCATCGGACGCCGGTTGATGGATCCGTTGGCGGAATTGGTAAAGATAGACCCTAAATCCATCGGAGTCGGTCAATATCAGCACGATGTAGACCAGACGAAGCTGAAGAAGGCACTCGACCAGACTGTAGAAAACTGCGTGAACCTTGTCGGAGTGAACCTGAACACGGCAAGTAGTCATCTGCTGACGTACATTTCCGGTTTAGGCCCGCAACTGGCGCAGAATATCGTCAACTATCGGGCAGAAAACGGAGCATTCAGTTCACGCAAAGAACTGATGAAAGTCCCGCGCATGGGCGCGAAAGCTTTTGAACAATGTGCGGGTTTCCTTCGTATCCCCGAGGCAAAGAACCCGTTGGACAATACGGCCGTGCATCCCGAAAGTTACCACATCGTGGAGCAGATGGCAAAAGACCTGAAATGTACCGTCGATGAACTGATAACCGACAAGGGGCTCCGTCAGAAGATTACCATCTCCGACTACATCACCCCTACTGTCGGCCTGCCTACCTTACAGGATATCCTGCAAGAGCTCGACAAACCGGGACGTGACCCGCGTAAAGCCATCAAAGTATTTGAATTTGACAAGAACGTGCGCACCATAGCCGATCTCCGCGAAGGAATGATTCTTCCGGGCATCGTAGGCAATATCACCAATTTCGGTGCTTTCGTCGATATAGGTATCAAGGAGAATGGCCTTGTACATCTCTCCCAAATGGCCGAACGGTTCATCTCCGACCCCACAGAAGTCGTATCCATCCATCAGCACGTCATGGTGAAAGTGATGAACGTAGATACCGACCGGAAACGGATTCAGCTTAGCATGATCGGGGTACAGCAAGACTGATCGCCTCTCTCTTCTCACCCCACCAGACTATCAGAATCGTAAACACGATCATTAGTACTGTACAAATGAGCGAGCCTTCAAAACCGAAGGCTCCGCCATTCAGTACGTTCTCTTCGGGCATACGCAGTTTCAGCATAGTAGACATGAAATTGTTCCCGCTCACCTGATAGCCCAATATCGGGCCTTGTATCCAGTTCCAGAAAAGATGCAGTGAAATGGGGAAACAAAGATTCCGCGTATATAAATAGGAAGCTCCCAACAGCATGCCTGCCAGTACAAGATTTACCATCGGCAGGATGTCTATCTCCGGATTGAAAATATGCAGCAAGGCGAACAACGCCGCCGAGATGAACAGTGACAGGAACTTGTTCAGGCGGGTGTGCAGCAAACGTCCGAGAATATACCCGCGCATCAGAATCTCTTCAAAAAACGCGACTAACAGAAAAAACAACAACGACCCCAGCAAATCCAACGGCTTGAACTGAAAGCCGGTCACTTCCACTTCCCCCATCACCCAAGACAGTCCGAAGCCGAGGAAATATAACAAGACAGCCATCAGAAAACCATACCACAGCCCGCTTGCGTGCCCCTTTACGGACAGTCCCAAATCGGAAAACGGACGCCGTTCAAAGCGGAGCATGATAGCGGCGGCAGTAAGGACAGCCAGCAACATACTGGTTTCGAGCAGAATATACCCCACCATCCCCGGATGGCGGGCTTCCACACCAAGCACCAATGACAAGAAACCTTGAGTCAACGTACCATATAATCCCATGAATACCAGAAACACCACAATGAACAGTGGGATGCACGCCCATACAGGAAGTCTCTTTGGCTCTTTTTTCTCTACAATATCGTCTGCCGCCATCTTTACAATTTGTTAATCCGGCTACAAAATTAGATATAAAACATAAAAAAACATCATGTAATCCTGTTTTTTCCTATATTTGTCAGAACAAATCTGCAAAATTATGAAATTTAAACTACTATTGATAAGCTTCTTATTGGCTGCCAACTCATTAGGAGCCGCAGCGCAAGTGAGTAAAACGTACTATGTAAGCAAACCCGGAACATTGATTTCCATGATGACGGAAGACGAAGCCAACGCCGTCACCCACCTCACCCTTACCGGAAAACTGAATGCCGAAGACTTCAGGCACCTGCGTGACGAGTTCGATAACCTGAAAGTGCTGGATATTTCGAATGCCGAAATAAAGATGTACAGCGGTAAATCGGGAACTTATCCAAACGGCAAGTTCTACATTTATATGCCGAACTTCATCCCTGCCTATGCTTTCTCCAATGTAGTGGACGGAGTGACTAAAGGTAAGCAGACTTTAGAAAAAGTTATCCTCTCCGAAAAGACCAAGAATATCGAAGATGCCGCCTTCAAAGGATGCGAGAATCTGAAAATCTGCCAGATCCGCAAAAAGACCGCTCCCAACCTGTTGCCGGAAGCATTGGCGGACAGTGTTACCGCTATCTTCGTGCCACTGGGCAGCAGCGACTCTTACCGCTACAAGGACAGATGGCAGAACTTTGCTTTCATCGAAGGTGAGCCGGTAGAAGCGACTTTGCAGGTAGGACTTATGGGCAAACTGGAAGAGGAGATTCTGAAAGCGGGATTGCAGCCTCGTGATATCAATTTCCTGACCGTTGAAGGAAAACTGGATAATGCTGATTTCAAACTTATCCGCGATTATATGCCGAATCTGGTGTCGGTCGATATTTCCAAGACAAACGCTACGGCTATCCCCGATTTCACTTTCGCACAGAAGAAGTATCTGTTGAATATGAAATTACCGCATAATCTGAAGTCTATCGGACAGAGAGTATTTAGTAATTGTGGTCGCCTGTGTGGCACGCTAGAACTTCCGGCTAGTGTAACGGCTATTGAGTTCGGGGCATTTATGGGATGTGATAACCTGCGTTATGTGTTGGCTACAGGGGATAAGATTACAACGCTGGGTGATAGTTTGTTTGGAGACGGTGTGCCGAGCAAGTTGATTTATAAGAAATAAGAAAAAAAAGAATTCCCCTGATACAAACTGGTTATTAGTCAGTTTGTATCAGGGGAAAATATAGATTCAGCCTTAAATTTGAACTTCGATATTCAATTTACCACCAAGTCCGCGTTCCACAATATCAAACAATGTTTTGAGAGTGATATTCTCCCCATCATTTTCCACTTTCGATATGAAAGTACGTTTTTTGTCGACACGGCTTGCAAGTTCAGCTTGAGTCATATTCAACTTTTCTCTTGCATTTCGTATCTTAAAACCGATACGCAAAGCCTCAAGTTCCCGTTCAAGCCTATCCCGTTCCGGCATTCCAATCTCACCGTAATATTCATTCTTAATCTGGTCTAAAGTCTTTGTATTCATTTCATTATCTCCTTTCCTTTTTCTTCATAATAATCAGTCATAAGTCGTTCGGCTCTTTTTATTTCTTCGGGTGGTGTCTTCTGTGTCTTTTTCTGAAAGCCACTTAACAGAACCACCAACTTATTACCATCAAAAAAACAAAAGATGCGAAATATATTATTGCCTAATTGTACACGAACCTCAAATAATCCGTTAGTGCCCTCAATATATTTTAAGTACGTCAAAGGTATTCGGTCTATCTGTTCGATTATATCCAATATCTTGATAATTTTATCACGAACCTTCTGAGGTTGTTTTTTGAAAAACTCATCAAAATACCCTTTATACGTTATTACTTCTCTAACTTTCATAATACAAAGGTAATTTATAAATTACATTCAAGCAAACTAAAAAAGGCTTATTTCATACAAATACAAACATTTAACATTCAGACTCCACCCCTGACATAAGGTTGATGCACAAGATGTGGCAACCTTCGTATTTCATCTGTACTTATTCTTTAAAAATAGCATTTACATTTTGATTCCACTTTGCCCAGGATTCTTCCCACATTTTAGCCACATTATATGCTTACATCCTTCAAGCTTTAATTTTTTTATTTGATTGTTGTTACAATAAAGAATCTCTAAATCACTACATCCACTTACATTGATGGATTTCAAGTAATTGTTCGAGCAATCCAATTCAAACAAGTTATCCAGATAACTTACATCAAGAGATGTCAGCCTATTACCTCCACAATATAACTGGGTGAGACTGACCAAATTATTAATACCTTTCAGACTTATGCAATTTATATTATTAATATTCAGGAATGTTATTTTCCCTAAAGCCCGGAGAGTGTCATCGTTATCCAAGTCTATGTGTCCATTTTCCGTGATGGGAATATCGTAATTATCATGAAGATAAGTGATAAATACCGGGTCTTCGAATTCTTCCCATACATTCTCTGATTTGCATGAGAGAAGACAAAATATTACCACCCCCGCTACAATAAGTTTGTGTGTCATAGTACTTTAGTTTAAATTCAACATTATTTTTTACTATTTATCCGGAGGGTATATTACAATGTAGAATTGCTTTTTATCCTGAAGATTTGTTTTGTGTTGTAAAGGTAGAATAAATTTATGGGATAATAATACTTTTTGTTCAAAATTTGAGAAGTATATTTCAAAGGGTAAGTGTGAGCCCTGATATAAGTTGTTTTTAGTTCAACTTATATCAGGGCGGTTAAGTGTTACTTTAATAAAGAATGTATCCATTCACGAGGTATGCCGATGAAGTGGTCATAGCCAACAATATGATTATTAAATGCGACAACAATTATAAAAATAATTGCTGCAATAAGTATCATCCATGATCCTATTTTTGCTACCCATCCGGTAAAGTCTTTATCATAATATTCTTGTTTTTTCTTCCTTTCAATATGGGTGTTCTTAGTCGTCCATTTTTTCTTTCTTTTCCTCATAAATATATTAATGTTGAATAATTGTCGGCAAAACCCGTCTTACTGTTACTCCAGGCTGAAATCTTTCGGGATGAATATAAAATTCAGTCTGTATAATTTCTTTTGGAGATAAGCCGAGTCTATCTTGTATGACTTGTTTACGTTCGGCAAGCATTTCAATAATTTCTATCATTGATTTACCTGTAAAATCGACTTCTCCCAATTCCTTTTCGATATTTCTTGCTTCTGCTTCATACTCAAGCTGTTGCATAGCCAATTGAGGGTCATCAATTACTATCTCTGTACTGTTTTGAACGACGCCATTTTCTCCATAACGTACAGTACTAACGAGACTAATCAGCAATTCTTTGAAATCCTTATAGCTATTTACAAGATCTATGCCGCCAGAGATTTTCATTCCCCACTCATTATTATTACTCATCTGCACCTCATTTCCCCCAGGAGTATTAACTGTCTGCAAAAGAACAGGCGGTTCCATAATTTCCATTTTCTTTGGACTTTTACCGCGATAAGACACAGAAGTCTTTTGCGTATAAGACTGTGGTCTCATTCCTCTTGGATAAAAAGCATAAGGATTAGGTCTTCCCGCATTTCTATAACCTCTTCTTACCGGTGGTCTGACAGGTCTACCCTGTTTTCCATCCGGGTCTACATGTTTCACAGGATTGTCAAAACAATAATTGTAAGCATTGAGAGAATAAAACTTTTCAGCCGACGGATCGGTCACATGCCATCTCCCTATCGCAGCATCATACATCCTCGCCCCGTAATCATACCAATCCAATCCACCTTTTCTATCCAGTTCCTTACCATTATACTTATAAGGCTGTACGGAAAACGTTGAAGCAAATATACCGCCGAACGGATAGTAATAGTTTACTTCCTCTACCGTTCCGTTTTGATTGACCACTACACGGTTATTCCCTTGATGGTCTTGCAGAAAGTAATGGTATGCCGTGTCCGCGAGAGTGACGTATCCATACTCCGTCAACAACTTGTGAAACACTCCATTTTCATAGACCGCATTGCCGCAATAGTCGGTGGTAGTAGTCACTCCATCTATCACGTGCGTTGTCCGGAGCTTCGTTCCGTTCGCATCATAAAGATAGGAAATACTGTTGCCATCTCCGAACTCTATCCGATCGGGTAAATTTAGACAATTATATTGAATATCAGTAATCTTTTTATTTAAATCTTGTATTAAATTTCCATTGTTGTCGTAAAAGTACTCTATATCCTCATTTGCTCCATCTTTGAATTCGAAACCATTGACATACACCGAATTCAAAGAATTGTCATTTGCTGTTTGCAATTGATTGCCATCATACGACAAAGATAAATCATCAATCAATCCGTATGCGGAAGCAGAAGTCTGACCGTACCGTTTCAAGGCAAGGATGTTTCCCATTTTATCATACGCTGTCACCTGTTCATCAAACCGGTTCGAGTTATCGGTCAGAGACGAACCTTCACCGTAATTAGCGTCTTTCAATCGTGAAAGACCGTCGTAAGAGAATTTGTAACCTCGAGTGGCCAAGGTATCCGTCTGCCATATCATGCTGCTCACGTTGCCATTATAGCAGGGAGTGCCTGCACCATCCGTATAGTGAAGCGACTGTTTAAAAACAGGGCTGTCGATTCCTGTCAGCCAGTCACGGATGTTGTAGCTGTTAATGGTGGTCAGAGAATCTTTTCCGTTGATACGGGTGAGACTTTTCATTCTACCGATTTCATCGAAAGAATAAAGAAAGGCGGTAGTATCGTTTCCGCATACATGATTCTCACGGGTCAGTCTTCCTGTGTGGTCGTAAGTGTAGGCCTTGCGTAAAGTGATATCATTGCCATACTTTTCACAAGTGGCAGTGGGATTTCCGCTAAAGTTGAAAGACAACTTATCCACCAGAGTAATTCCGTTCAAGGTCGTTTGGCGAGACTGGATTAGGTTCCGGTTATAATCGTAATAATAGCAGCCATGCAGTTCTTCACCGCTTTCCAGCGTACGGGTCATGCTTCCGGTGAGCAAACCTTTGCAGTGCAGATTGGCAATGTCTGCATATTGCTTACCGTAATTTTCATCCTCCACATACTCCAGTGAAGCATTGAAACCTGACAAATGCTCTTTATAATCATACGTATCGTAATAATTGGCTTTCAGTACTTCAAGGCTGTCCGGATTGATTTCCGCCGGATAATGAAGCACGTAGCCGCAGAGAGTCGAAGCGTTTTCAGATTTGAAACTTGCATATACGTTGAATGCTTCATAAGAGGCGGCGTTTAATGTTCCGTGATAGATTCCCGATAATACCGAGCGTTCCGACGAATCTGAAAGCTGGAAGCTCCATTCATGACGTTTCCTTTGATTGCCGTCGCGGCTGAAAATCAAGCGGTCGGCGGTGTCATAGATCATTTCCTGCCAGTCGCAGCCCGGAAGTTTCTTTGCGACGCAGCGGTTGCGGTAGTCGTAACGATACTGATAGGCGTACTTGTCTAACATAGTCCGGCAGGCTTCACCATCCGGCAGTTCTCCCGTCTGAAGGAGCAACGAGAGATTGTCGGTAGCAGCAGGTGGCAGGACGAAGCAGAGATTGCCGTAGTCATCATACACATGGTAGGTGTCCAGTGTATCATTATCTGCGATGTTTCGGTTTAGGATGAGATGTCCTTGCTTGTCGGTAAAGTTGTAGGACGCGTGTCCGTCTTCGTCTTCCGCCGACTCCACCTTAAGTTCATAGGCGAGATATGTGCCGTGTTGCAGGAGTCGGGGAAGCTCCCTTGCTCCCCCGCTGCTCAACCATAGGCAATGGTCGTCGGATGTATTGACGCAGTAATCATGCTTGATGCCGTGTCCGGAAGTTTGCCATTTTTCTCCGGGTCCGAATTCTTCCTTTATGAGGTTTAATGACGAACCGTCATAAACGGTAGAGTTACAGGCATAGTTATCACCATATAGTTTGCCGGCATTCAAGATGAAGTCTTCCGGTTGCATCCATACTCCCGATGTGTTCCCGGCACGCTCGGTAGGTAGCCATTGGCGACTGTCACGCCCCAATTCGTCATATTCGCGATACGTTATCAAATCCTTTCTCACAGGCGAGGCTTTATATTCAATCTCCTGAACAGGTCTTCCCAAATGGTCGTAATATCGAATCTGATGCCGGGCTTTGCTCAAGTAGGAGAAATTGGCTACGGAGTCACTGCCGACAGTAGGCACAATGGTTTGAATGTAGTTTCGGGTGCCGGAAGGAGTATAGTTTTCGGGCTGTTCGGGGATTTCAGGTTCAGGTTTTGGTTCCGGATCAGGTTCTGGAGTTGGTTCAGGTTCAGGATTAGGTTTTGGGACGGGCCAGATATCCACATCTACAACCAAAGCTCCGTCAAGTCCTTCTCCACCTTCGCATACCAAGTTATATATGCCTGGTTCGAGGTCGCAGTCTATTTGGGTACTATACATACGGGAAGGAGCCTTCGCTATCACCTCTTTTCTTTCGTTGAGCACAGTTATGGAAACCCGGCTTTTCTCTGGCTGAGATGAATAATAAACATAAAAACGACACAATGACCTATTTTCTAAATTGAAAGAGTAGAAAATGTCTTTTTCCTTTTCACCGTATGTATCAGCTATTTGAGTTATATCGGTTCTGACATAGCTGATTCCACGCTTGCCTATAGGAATAGGATTATCTATCGTATTGCCGGCCTTATCCGTTGTGGTGATTCTTATGTTCGCCATGCAGTATCCATCTTCCACAGGAACGCTTACCATATATTTGCCTGGAGCCAAAGCCTGTTGCACTATTTTGCTTTCTACACTTTGCGCTATCGTCACTCCTTTGGCATCTTTCAAAATCAGTGTGTTGCTTCCAGTCTCATATGCTTCTATGTCAATGGTCATTTCACATTCAACAGACAGTTGATAGTACAAAGTACATTTACCTTGATAAGCGGTATTCCAAATAGAAACACCCGACCGGTAGAGCGGAATTTTTATCGGATCGCTACCTGAAGCCGACGCCGCTTGCGCATAAATATTTGTTTTTAGTTCCGGCAGACAGTCCGAATGGAGCTTTTCTCCTTTTCTTACTCCGGTCAGTTTGTAGTATCCCGCCGGTAATGACATACAAATGAATGCTTGTGCATCTGTCAGATTCAATGTATCCCCTCTTACTTTGCCTGCGGCATCGGTACTGGCCCATAAACTGGCGGTGCGTTTAGCACGACTATAATCATGAGCTTCCGTTATCAAAGCATAAGCTGTCCCTTCCTCCGCCCTCTTCCATAAACAAAGAGAAGTGCTATCTGCCAAAGTTCCGGCATGATTGACCGTCACTACCATCGGAAATTCCAGGTGGAAAAGGTATTCTGTTGAAGCATCATTGGTTTCTATATGGTTTTCGTAGATATAACGCAGTTCTTTGAGGTCTGTTTCTTCTGCCGAAGTTGCGCTTGCCGCCAACAGAAAGGCAAATGCCAGTATCAACCTTGAAAATGTTGTTTTCATATTTCGGATAGATATTTATTCATTAATAATATGGTAATTGTTCAGTTGAAGAATCTCTTGCTTGCCGTTTTCACCGGTACGATAAGATTTTATAAGCCATCCCTTTGCGTCATAATCGTAATAAGTGGTTTTTCCGTCCGGAGCGGTTTCACTGCTTATCCCCGCATACGGATGATAGGTATAAAAAGTCACCTGTGCTTTGGGCAGACGCGCTTGCAGACCGGCTAATGATGAATCGTAAGAATATGCCTGCGACAAACTTGCGGGACTCTTGCCCAACGCACTCCCCACTTCGCTATAAGTCGCATTTTTTATCTGTGCCACCGGATGTTTCCCGTAGTATCCCCACAGATAAATGATATGCTCCGAATGATTGGTCACTATCTCTGTCGGATTGCCATAAACGTCACAGTGAAGGTATTCTTTCATGTTTTGAACCTTTCCGCTTCCGTCAAAAGAGGTGACAACTTGTGGCACGTACCACCTATCCGAAGCGTTGGCAGACTGACAGACACTGTAACTGACGGTGTCTCGCTTCAGCAAGATATTCTTGTCCGAACCGGTCATGCGGTGGGAATATTCGGAAGGAAGTACTTGTATGCCATAGCCGGCATTTCGATGAATGCGGGTATAGCTATCTACAAGCGAGTCTCCGTCACTTTTTAATACGGAGTGTCGGGATAAATATCCGTCTTTGTCATATTCATACCACTCTGGTACTTGCAGGGCTTTCATGTCATTATCCGGCATATAGCGTGAAGTCGTCTTTTTCAGTAATGCATACTCGTAAAAGGGCTCGTTGATGATGTGGCTATACAACCCTGTTTTCAGGCCGAAATGAGGCGCCGGTGTATAGATTCGGAGCGCACCTTTATCTCTATTCAGATAGTTGTATTCGTACTCTGTCCGTGCCACTAGTTTCTTTTCGTCATTATAAAAACTCTCTTTCTGAACTTTGCCGTATTTCAGGGAGACATCAACAGTAGGATGCGCTAACAGATTGCGATTATAAAACTTTATGTCTTCGTATTTGAATGTATCATCAGGATCGAGACCGAAAATATTCGGAGCAGTGGCGTATGAAAAATCGTCCTTATAATTGTAGGTACTTGCCAGATTGTGTACAAATTCCGTAGTTTTATAAGGATGCCTGGTAGACAAATCTTTCGCTGCGGGATCCACATAGTGTTCCGTTACCTCCGGATAGCGAATATGTACCGATGGATAAGGAACATCGGTAATGCCTTCACTGTCTAAACTGATGTAGCTAATCACATTCTCTCCATTCTTATTAATGAAATGGGCAAGATATCTATAATAGGGCATGTATGTAAGCTCACCCATATACGTAGTGTAGCCGTATGTATAAATGACCTTTTTCACAGCTTTGTTTTGCTCGTAATGGGTAACGGATTTCACACGTGCTCCACCTGCAGGTGCGTCTTGCACCCCATCCGGATACTCCGATTTGACGTAGTAATTACTGTTAAATGATTGTCGGGGGACGATGGAATACCGATGCGGTTCATATTCGAAACGGGTATAGCCTCCGGTAGGATACGTCATCTGTTGTAAGAGAGTGTAATCGTAACATTCTCCTGTGGCATCCCGATCGTTGCTGGTAATGATGTAATCCTGATCGAAAAGTGTGCCCGGTTTCATGCGAGGGATGATGCCCGAGTTGTTTTGCAATCCTCTCCAGAATCCCCAATGGTCAATGTTGTAAGTCAGCGGAGTCGGCGGAGAGGCAATGTCGGCAACTTTATATTGAAAGTCATATCTCCCTTCATTGTTTTTCACGCTGCGGAGAAACATCCGGTTGCCAAACTCATAGGTATAAGATAATTGAGCTTTCTCCGAATAAGATCGGCATAAGAGATTCACTTCGTCCAATTTGACTCCGCAGGTATATGGGAAACTTTCCTGAACCGAACTTCCCCTCCCGTAGTCCGTGTACTTTTCACGGGCAGAATAAGTGAAGCTTATTTCGCAATCTGTTGTTGATATACGGTCAATCAAAGCCACTTTGGTGAGTGCGTAACTTCTGAGAGGCTCTGGTTCAAAAGCCGGGTTTTCATCAAAATAGAGTGGTGCACTTCGATAAGATTGGCTCTTCGACATGCCCGACAGTGAATATTGCAGAGCTGTTCTTTTTATCTCGGAAATTGGCTTTTCGTATAAAGTGCTCAGCATCTCCGGCTTTTTATGATATTCTTGATTAATATCATCCTTATATTTAATAGTTAGTTTCCGTCCGTTGGGAGCCTGTATCTCTGTCAGATAATAAGCGCTGATTTCATTCCGGCTAAATTGAGGCTGGATGTTTACAGAGGAAATATGATCTTTCCAGGCGAGTGCATTGTATTCCAGTGAAGAATATCCTCCACCACCGAAAGTGTAGATGTATCCGTCGTCGGTCATAATTCGTATCCGGGTTTCCCGGGGCGTGGTAGAATCAAATATCGCCATATCGCTCAGGTCTACTTTGTATTTACCGCCATTGTTACCCGACACGCTCACGCTCCCGTCGAAATTAATCATAAACTTGCCGGAGTGTTTGCCAACGGAAAAATAGAATATGTCTGCCGATACTTCGATGTCCTTCGTTCCGGGGATGAAAGGCAAGCAAGATACGTCATCTTTATAAGCAGCATATTTATAGGGATTTGTGCGATAGTCCTGTGACATTTCATCACGGTTGAACTGATGTTTTCCCAGCATATTGAGAAAACCGTTGGCATATTGGTAATTCGACGATCCTGCATCCCCCGCTATGGGTATCAACCCCCAGTTGATGTCGTCCGGCACGCCATTCACTTTCCGATAGACGACTCCTCCCACGTTCAACATCCAGTTCCGCCCCACGTAGTTGTCTTGTTCTCTCGGTCGGAAACCGGCCGAACTGTACGAAAGGGATACGGGACATTCAAAATCCTGATCATTCCAACTGACTAAGGGAATTTCCAAGCTTATCCCGCCCGTGTTTAAATCTACCGGTAGGTTATCATGCCGTTTTATAGCTGCCAGTTGGGGAGATTGCACAGACGGATCGTGTGTGGAAGCAGGAATAAACGCTGGTACATTATCTTGCGCACACATCGGCATAGCCAATAGAAGGAGACATATCAAAGAGCCTCCTAATTGTAAGATTGTTTTTCTTTTCATTGTTTTGCCATCTTTGGTTGAATAATAAAATTGTATAAATAGAATAAAATAAGAAAGCGGGAAACGATAGACTGCCTCCCGCCCTGTTCATGAACTTTCTTTTTACAGATTCATCGCATTACCGCCCACAACGCCCAGCACTGCCGAAGCCACTGCGATAACCACTTTCAGGATCATGTCCCAAAGGGATTTTTTCATTGCCATAACTTTACACACCTCCTTTCCGACTCTTTAAATAATTAATCACTTCCTGAAAAACTCTATTACCTTAATTCATTGTTATCCTTTCAAAAACTGAAGTCTTATGTGGCGGAAGTACCGAACTCGTCTTTCACCTCAAAACACGGGCACGCCTTAATCCACTCTTCCGGTTCAATCTCCCCGTTCCCGTTGCGGTCGGGCGAGAGGTCGCGGTGACCGCACACCCGGCAGCCGGGGAATTTCTCAAGCAGCAGATTCACCAGTTGCCACAGTGAAGACCATTGAGCCGGTGTGCGGGTGTCTGCCGGGCGTCCCCGGCAGTCCAGTCCGCCTTCATAGCAGATGCCTATCGAGTGAGCGTTGAAACCCCGGACGTGCGCGCCGATACGGTCAATCGGACGGGTGAGGTGAACCGTACCATCCTTGCGGATGTAGTAGTGATAGCCCGTACCGTTGAATCCGCGTCGCCGGTGCAACGTTTCCAAATCATCCGGCATAAGTGAACGGTCTTCACGGGTGGCGGAACAATGGATCACGATTAAGTCAATCTTTCTCATGGTGTAGCTGATATTTCTATTGCTGATTGTTGATTACTGATTGTTGATTACTGATTGCCGGTTTTTGATTATCGGCGACTACCGGTTGTCGGTTACTGATAACCGGTTATCGGTTGCCAATAGCTTATGCTGCCGGATCCGGAGTTTCTCCGTCGTCGCCACCGCCACCGGGCTTCTCATTGCCACCTTCATCAGGAGTTCCGCCACCCTCGTTTTTCGTCTTGGGCGCATCGAGATCAAGAAACTCGATTTTTTCTCCGGCACGGGTAGATGTCAGATTAGGACGGACACTGCTCGAAGGACGGAAGTTGATGTTCACCGTCTTGATGTTTTTCATCGTGCACTTGTCCTTCGTGTCCGCTCCCAGTGTGGTGGCGGAAAGACTGAATACACCGAAGTCACGGATGTTGACGGATTTGCCGTCGAACAGTTCCGAGCGCATCGCTTCCACAAAATTGGTCAGCACACTCTGGATGTCTCCCAGTGAAAGGGAACTCTTGTCTTTCATGATGTAAGCGAGTTTATCCAAGTCTACACTCTGTCCCTGTGTCACAAGTTGCGGGTGAAATTTCACCACCCCGTCATCCTTTCTCGGGTCTTTACGACCCATTCTTTTAAATGGTATTGCCATGATAGATTAAAAATTGAGAATTAATAATTGAAAAATATTTGTTACAGATTGCGATTTTCGCAATGAGTATCGGGAGAGATGAACGAGCTCTGTTTCTTTCTCTTTCGATACCTCAAAGGTACTATATTACAATGGGTTGAGATGACGTACTTTGTCTCGGATTGGCTTACTTTGTCTTACTTTCATTCCGTTTCATCCAGAGTGTATTTACTTTTATTCATATTGATTTTATTTGACTTACATAGTTGGCTATCCGGGGGATTTTTCGTATATTTGGAATACGATAATATCAAATTCCCGAAGATATGAAAGCAGAAACAGAAGAGGCGGTGGAAGAGCCGTTTGTCATACGTCCGTATTTGAAGTCGGAACTGGCACATTTGTACAATCCTTATGTACCGTTGGTGTATGCCATGCGGAAGATGAGGGAGTGGATCAGAAACAACAAGGAACTGTATGACGCTATGTACAGCGGTGGCGAAGGTAAGAACGACCATGCTTACAGCGCAAGGCAGGTGCGGCTCATCGTGAAGTATCTCGATGAGCCGTGAATCTCTTCAGGTCAGATTCCGGTTAGCTATAACGAAAATAAAATTAGCTATAATGAAATCCGGATTAGCTATAACGAAAAAAAGATTAGCTATAATGAAATCCGGATTAGCTATAATAAAAATAAAAGCGGCTATAGCGGGATCCCGTGCAATTCATAACACTGGGGAAGATAAGCAAGCTGTGGTTTTTCTCCTATAATAACGTGTGTTCGATACAGTAATCCCCGAGCCATGCGGAGGGGGTACTATGTCAAACTCACATTATAATAATGTACGCGCTCGCGGGCGCGAAAGTTTTATCTTTTTTAGAGGAAAAAAACGTGTATTTGAGGTGGATCCCCTCCACCTCAAATACACGCTTTTTCCATCAAATAAAATATATAAGAAAATAGACAGAATGAGTAAATGAAAGGAACAAAATAAAACGTACCTTTGCGTCTTTTATAACAACATTTTTTAACAACACCAAAAAACCAGTTAAAATCATGAGAAAAAAGACATTTTTTCCGAAGGCTTCGTTTACCAGAACAAACAGGCCGTGACACTCGAAAAAGGGGAGTTCCCCCAAGTATCCAAGTCTATCACGCAGACGCTCGACATCGTCAATTACCTGTATAACAACAGGATAGTAGTCAGTCCCCGCGACCGCAAGAAGTATCTCCTTCCTTATGTCCATCTCTGCTATGACCATGACTCACCCTTTAAGATTAAAGGCCCCAAGTTCTTCGCAGAGTGGTTGTTTCTGGCTGTCGATTTCAAGAAATCTGATGATTCGGACGATTCATTAAGTGTGGAAGAGATTGATTGTGAGATACAAAGACTGAAAAGAACGCTTCTTGACGATTAGTAGTTAAGAGCCAAATGTTAAAAAACTGCTTTTTGAGTACAAAAAGCAGTTTTTTTATTCCACACGAAAAGCCGTCCTTTGCAGCGTGTCACTATTGACACAACTTAAATTCATATCAACAATTATAATGGAAAATATCGTAATAACCACATACAGAGGATTATCACTCGTATCGGGAAGGATAACCATCCGGCAGTTGTTCGCATTTATCCGGGGAGATGTTTACCGCGACAGAATCCGGAGACTTCGGGAAGCCATGGAAGAGGGAGACACGGCGAAAGCAGACCGGATGAAGAAGCAACTGCCCTACCACACTATCACGGCTACCTACATTAAGGAAAGGTTGGCTTACAGTCTCGACACGTATCAGGACATCATCACGCTCGACTGTGACGACATGCCGGCGGAAAAGCTCCCGGAATTTCGCCTGTTGGTGAACGAATGTCCCGACACGTTAGGGGATTTCGTCAGCCCCCGCATGCACGGGCTGAAAATCTTCGTCTATCTCACCGGCAAAGAAGCGGAAGCCTTGCGTGCCGAACTGAATGCGCTGGGAACTGTCGACTTCCCCACTCTGGAACGCTACCACCACCGCATGTACGCCTTGGCAAGCAGCAAATACGAGAAGCTGCTCAACACCAAAGTGGATACAAGCGGAAGCGATCCGGGACGGGGATTCTTCGTGTCGCATGACCCGGACGCCTTCCTCTCCCTCGAACGGCTGGAAAACGTAAAGCCGCTGACGGTCAAAGTGACTCTCCCCACCGAAGAAGAGTGCAAGAACAAGAAACGCAGGAATCCGGAACACCGCTCCCCGCTCCTTCCCGTACAGGAGAACGCGTCGCCCATCGAGCTGCAAGTGCAGCTTGACTTCCGCAAGGCGTTGGAATACACCCGACGCAAGGAACGTCTCGAGACGGGCAACCGCGACAATTTCTTCTATTGCCTGGGCAACCAGTGTTACCGCCGCCACATCACGGAGCAGGAAGCCGTCAGCCTGGCACACAGCCATTTCGGCGACCTTCCCGGTTTCGACCTCGGACTCCCCCTGCACAACGCTTACCAATACACCTCAAAGACCGACCATGCGGAAGAGGAAGAGAAAGAACCGAAAATCTGCCAGATCATCAAGTTTATGGATGAACACTACGAAATCAGGAGAAACGTAGTGAAAGAACAAATCGAGTTCCGGAAGACAACGCCCGACATCCCCCCGGCAGAGTTGCCGCCTTTCAACGCGCTTCGCACAAAGGATCTCAACACATTCTATGTCAACGCACATGTAAAGAATATCAACTGTACTCAGGCTGACTTGAAAGCTGTAGTAGACTCGGACTACGCAAAGCCGTTCAACCCGTTTGTCCATTATTTCACCTCACTCAAGGCATGGGACGGGAAAACGGACTTTATCGGCCGGCTGACGGGAACTGTGAAGGCGGCAGACCAGGCTTTTTTCGAGGACAGTTTCCGCCGATGGCTCGTGGGAATGGTGGCGTGCGCCATCGACGACGAGGTGCAGAACCACCAGTTGATGCTATTCCACGGTGCACAGGGAAAAGGGAAGAGCACCTTCATACGCCACCTTCTCCCGCCGGAACTTAAGGATTATTATCGCAACGGCATGATTAATCCCGACAACACGACCCATCTGCTGCAAATGTCGTCTTGCCTGATTATCAATCTGGATGAATTCGACACGCTCTCCCCCGAGCGTATGCAGAACTTGAAAAGCCTTATCACGCAAGATGTCGTGAACGAGCGCAAGGTCTATGATATCCAGAGTTATACGTACATCCGCCGGGCATCGTTCATCGCCAGTACCAACAATCCGCACTGCCTGCCGGATATCGGCGAGAACAGGCGTATCTCGTTCAACACGCTACTGGACATAGACTATCATACGCCCGTCAACCATGAGGGGATATACGCACAGGCATATGCGCTCTACCGGCAGGGATTCCAGTACTGGTATGAGAACGAGGAGATTACGTTTCTCAACAACCGCAATGAGGCGTTCCGCCAGAAAGACCCGATAGAGGAAAATCTTTTCTTCTATTTCCGTGCCGCCAGGCCGAACGATATACTGGCGCAATGGTATCCTGCCTCCTATCTGCTGTCGGTATTGAGCCTGAACGGGCGCACACAGTCCAACGCGCAGACGAAACAAATGCTGACCACGGTACTGGAAAACAACCATTTCCACTCACGGAAGACTTCCAACAAGGTGACGGAATATTGGGTGGTGGAATATTCACCCGAAGAACGCAAAGAAAATTCAATTCGACCGCAACTTCCGGTTCAGAAGGGATTGGAGTTGTGATTTTCGCACAAAACAACACATTCTTTCAACTTACGCACGGGCTTTTATCGGAAATCGGCACAGATGAAAGAGGTATAGGATAACTTATCACACGACAATGTGCGGGTGAGTCTTAGATATAAAAAAAATCAGGCACGGATTACGCGGATTTCACGGTAGCTAATCATTTGTGATTAACAAAAGCCGTGTTATCCGCGTAATTCGCGCCTTAGTTTTATGGCTATGGCTAAGCGTTAGCGTGGTTATTTATCGCCGTACATCTTTGCTCTCAATTCCTTGATATGGTCGGACGTGATATATTCGTCATATTCCATCATCTTGTCGATGATACCGTTTGGAGTCAGTTCGATGATACGGTTGGCAACGGTCTGGATGAATTCGTGGTCATGGGAAGAGAAGAGGATATTTCCCTTGTACGTCTTCAGGTTGTTGTTGAATGCCTGGATAGATTCCAAGTCCAAGTGGTTGGTAGGAGTATCCAGAATCAGACAGTTGGCGTTGCGGAGCTGCATGCGGGCAATCATACAACGCATCTTCTCGCCACCGGAGAGTACGCTTACTTTCTTCAGCACTTCTTCGCCTGAGAACAGCATACGGCCGAGGAAGCCTTTCATATAGACTTCGTTGCCTTCGCCGAACTGGCTCAACCAGTCTACGAGATTCAGGTCGGTGTTGAAGAAGTCGGTGTTGTCCAACGGAAGATAAGCGGTGGTGATAGTCACGCCCCAGTTGAAGGTTCCGGCATCCGGCTTCATGTTTCCGTTGATGATTTCGAAGAAGGCAGTCATCGCACGCGGGTTGCGTGAAAGGAATACGATTTTGTCGCCTTTCTCTACGTTGAAGTTGACGTCGTTGAAGAGCACTACGCCCTCTTCCGTCTTCTTGCTCAGTCCCGATACTTCCAGGATTTGGTTACCCGGTTCGCGTTCGGGGGTGAAGATGATACCCGGATACTTGCGTGAAGACGGTTTGATTTCTTCTACGTTCAGTTTCTCAAGCATCTTCTTACGGCTTGTGGTCTGCTTGCTCTTCGCTACATTGGCGCTGAACCGGCGGATAAATTCTTCCAGTTCCTTCTTCTTCTCTTCAGCCTTCGCCTTCTGGTTCTGCTGCTGGCGGAGAGCCAACTGGCTCGATTCGTACCAGAAACTGTAGTTACCGGCAAACATATTGATTTTTCCGTAGTCGATGTCTACGGTATGCGTACATACGGAGTCGAGGAAGTGACGGTCGTGGCTCACTACGAGCACGGTGTGTTCGAAGTTGGAAAGGTATTCTTCAAGCCAGGTCACTGTTTCCATATCGAGGTCATTGGTAGGCTCATCCAGTAGCAGGTTGTCCGGATTTCCGTACAAGGCTTGTGCCAACATCACACGCACCTTTTCCTTACCGCTCAACTCACCCATCAATGTATAATGCTTGTCTTCCTTAATGCCCAGTCCGCTCAACAGCATGGCCGCGTCACTCTCCGCGTTCCATCCGTCCAACTCGGCAAAACGTTCTTCCAGTTCGGAAACTTTCAGTCCGTCTTCGTCTGTGAAATCTTCTTTGGCATACAACACTTCGCGTTGTTTCATTATGTCCCACAACACGGTATGCCCCATCATTACGGTATCCATTACGGTAAAGGCGTCCCACTTGAAGTGATCCTGGCTCAATACGGAGAGGCGTTCGCCGGGGCCCAGGGCAATCGTACCGGTAGTGGGATCCAAATCCCCGTAAATCGTGCGGAGGAATGTAGATTTTCCCGCACCGTTCGCACCGATAATACCATAGCAATTACCACTCGTAAACTTCAGGTTTACGTCATTAAACAACACTCTTTTACCAAACTGTACCGAAACATTCGAAACTGTAATCATCTTACCTTTTTCTATTTAACTTTTAACTTTTTCGCTTTGAAGCCGCAAAGGTAGGTATTTAAAATGAATTATGAGCTATCCGGTATGTGCCAATCTGACATAAAAGTGTTACCTTTGCAGCGTTTTTTGGCAAAACGGCCAACTTGGCAAAGTTTTTGCAGGCAGAATCAATGACATCCGGTCAGCCCGGCATGTATACAGGCGGTATCTTATACGGATGACGCGTGTTTTTTAAACAGTAAATAGTAATAAGTAAAATAGTAAATACCAATATGGATCCGAAAGAAAAAAAAGTGAAGGAAGAAGAGATGAATGTGGAAGACATTCTGAATAATGGTGCGGAAGACCAACCGCAAAACGAACAGGCTGAAGACGCGGCTCCGCTGACGCACGAGGAAGAGCTTGAGCAGGAATTGGGAAAGGCTCAGGAGACTATCGAGGAGCAGAAGGATAAGTATCTGCGATTGTCTGCCGAGTTTGACAATTATCGCAAGCGCACTATAAAGGAGAAAGCGGAGCTGATTCTGAATGGCGGCGAAAAGAGCCTGAGCAGCATTCTTCCGGTAGTGGACGACTTCGAGCGTGCCATCAAGACGATGGAGACGGCAACGGATGTGAATGCCGTGAAGGAAGGTGTCGAGCTGATTTACAATAAGTTTCTGGCTGTACTGGCACAGAACGGCGTGAAGGTCATCGAGACGAAAGACCAGCCGCTGGATACGGATTATCATGAAGCCATCGCAGTGATTCCTGCTCCGTCGGAAGAACAGAAGGGCAAGATTCTGGATTGTGTGCAGACGGGTTATACATTGAACGACAAGGTGCTCCGTCACGCAAAGGTAGTTGTAGGGGAATAAGATTAATTTGTAATTGACAAAGAAGCATGGCAGAAAAAAGAGATTATTACGAAATACTGGAAGTGACGAAGACCGCCACAGTAGAAGAAATAAAGAAGGCATACCGCAAGAAGGCGATTCAGTATCACCCTGACAAGAATCCGGGGGATAAGGAAGCGGAAGAGAAGTTTAAAGAGGCAGCCGAGGCTTATGATGTATTGAGTAATCCGGACAAGCGTTCACGTTATGACCAGTTCGGTCATGCGGGTGTGAGCGGTGCGGCAGGCAATGGCGGGCCGTTTGGCGGTTTCGGTGGCGAAGGTATGTCGATGGATGACATTTTCTCTATGTTCGGCGATATCTTCGGCGGTCGTGGCGGTGGCTTCGGCGGCGGATTCAGCGGTTTTGGCGGATTCGGCGGCGGTGGCGGCGGTTCACAGCAGCGCCGGTATCGCGGAAGTGACCTTCGCGTCAAGGTGAAACTGACTCTGAAGGAGATTTCCGAAGGGGTGGAAAAGAAGTTTAAGCTCAAGAAATATGTGCCGTGCGACCAGTGTCATGGCTCTGGTGCCGAGGGCGATGGTGGTTCGGAGACTTGCCCTACTTGTAAGGGTAGCGGTTCGACGATCCGCAACCAACAGACGATTCTGGGGACTATGCAGACGCGTGTCACTTGCTCTACTTGTAATGGTGAAGGTAAGATTATCAAGAACAAGTGTAAGAAGTGTGGTGGCGACGGAATCATTTACGGTGAAGAGGTGGTGACGGTGAAGATTCCTGCCGGAGTGGCAGAGGGTATGCAGCTCTCTATGGGCGGCAAGGGTAATGCCGGAAAGCATAATGGCGTGGCAGGCGATTTGCTGATTCTCGTAGAGGAAGAACCGCATCCGGACTTGATTCGCGACGAGAATGACTTGATTTACAATCTGTTGTTGAGTTTCCCGACGGCTGCGTTGGGCGGTGCTGTGGAGATTCCGACGATTGACGGCAAGGTGAAGGTGAAAATTGATTCGGGTACTCAGCCGGGCAAGGTGCTCCGTCTACGCGGTAAGGGATTGCCGAACGTGAATGGATATGGAACGGGGGATTTGCTCGTGAATATCAGTATTTATGTGCCGGAAGCTCTTAACAAGGAGGAGAAGAGTACGCTCGAGAAGATGGAGGCTTCGGACAACTTCAAGCCGAGCACGTCGGTGAAGGAGAAGATTTTCAAGAAGTTCAAGAGTTTCTTCGACTAAGACTTTGCTATATAAAAATAACACCAAATGCTCCATCCTGTTTCAAACATAGGGTGGAGCACTCTCAAAACCAGAGAAAAAGGCATTGAACAGTAAGCCAAAAGTGTTAAAAACCACTAAGGTACATCAATCAATCAATACTCCATAATATATTTCGTATATTTGCAACATAATAAGGTTATTAACGTTATTATTATAAAGCAACATATCAAATACTAATTGTATAGAGTGCTTCAAGCACCTCTCTATTAAAAGTAAGGAGGATATAATTATGGGATCAGACTGAGTAATCAAATTAGAATTAGAAAATAACAAGCAATATATATAAATATACATTGCTTTATTTATATTACAAACACAATCACAGATGAGATTTTTAAAAGAAAATTTATCGACAATATTTAACAGTACAGCCGGATTTGCTTCAATTATAGGAATTTTAATACTTGCATTTTCTGACACTACTAATGCCATTATTGCGCTATCATTTTTTGCATATGTATATTAGTACTTCTTATGAGTATTATATGGGCTATTTATTCGTTTGTTAAACGTAGTAATGAAAACAATCATTTAAAAGTATCTGTTTTTACAAAGTTTGAAGCATTAGACAAAACACATAGTATATTCGAGACTTATAGAGTGATCCAATCCAAACGACTTGTCTTATCAGAAATAGACCAAAACTTCAAATGGTCAGGTTCTCAACTGCCTAAGGTATCATCAAGATTTCAAAAAGTCAAAGATGTCATAACAAATGAGCATGACTATGACAAAGCTATATTGACATTTGAAAAACCCTTATTATATAATGAAACAGGAGTCGTTCATTTTAGGGCAGAAACAGACGATTACGATGGAAAAGCTAAACCCTATTTAGATTATAAGGTTGAATCCTACATTAACATTATCCATTATCGTGTAATCCTAAAATATAAAGATGATTTTCAGCAACCAGCTAAAGTGCTAAAAAGACCGATAGATTGTAAAACACCAACAGAATATGAAGAAATCGGTAGCATTACATTCGATGAACGTGCAAAATGTTATGAATATTATTTAATCAATCCCGCACCTGGATATTTCTATAGAATACAATGGGAAAAGTAACCATCAACCAAAGCCGGATTTCTCCGGCTTTTATTATTTCACTTTTATTACTTTATTAGTATCCCGGATTCTGCGTCAGATTATCATTCATTACCCGTATCTTTTCAGGGATGGGGAATACAGTAGTATAGCCACTCTCCTCTTTGGGCAATTGCGGGCGGCTGCTATAAGCTCTTGTGAACTGCCCGAAGCGTATCAAGTCCTGGCGTCTCCAGCCTTCCCATGCCAGTTCAAGTTGGCGTTCGGCAAGAATATTTTCTAAGGTGGCGGAACGGGAAGAGGCGTTCACACGGCTACGTACTTCGTTCAGTTCATCATCGCCGTTTTCGCCGTTTCGTACTTTTGCTTCGCTCTTCATCAATAAGGCATCGGCGTAGCGGAAGAGGACGATGTCGTTTTCCATCAGTTTACCGTCTTTGGTGGCGGTGGGGTCTACTTCGTACTTTTTCATGCGGGCACCTGCTGTTTGTTCGTAGGGGGTGTCGGTGATGTCGAGGGCGACGTCCCAGGGAAGATATTCAAGGACGGTGCCGTTGTCCAGTTTGATGATGTTGCCTTTGAGGTCGTGTACGATGCCGGCGAAGTAACAGATGTCGAAACGGGGGTCTTGTCCGGGTGTTTCGTAGCCGAAGGTTTCGAGGGCTTCAATCGTTGCGCTGGGGCCGTTCTCTCCGCTTAGTCCGTAGGCTTTGGCGTGGTTATAGTGGCGGGAGCGGAAAAGGTATTGCATTTGGTTGGTGTACAGGGTTTTGTTCATCGGGATGGTGAAGATGTTCTCTGCCGATGGTTCGTTGAATATGGAGAAGTTCGTTTCGTATTTCGGTTCCAGTTTGTAGCCGAGGGATTTTAGCTGGTCGCAGTAGCAGACGGTTGTTTCCCAGGCGTTGAGTTCGTTACCGTTTACGGTGAATTTGATATTCTTTCCATCCGGGCGTTGGGTGTCCGTCCAGTCGTTATCGGTGTAAATTTCGGCGTTCAAAGCTAGCTTGGCTAGCAGGAAGGTGACCACGGGGCGGGTGATGCGACCGTAGTAAGGGCCGGATTGGTTGCTGTGGGTGTCGCTGAGTAAAGGGGCGGCTTCCTGTAGTTGACTGAAGATAAATTCAAAGATGGTCTTTCGGTCGCTTTGGACTACGTCTTTGATGGACAGGGAGGAAGATTGTACCAGGGGGACGCGGGCGAATAAGTCCATCAGGTAATAATAGTACATGGCACGCAGGGCTTGAACTTCTGCCCGGTATGCGGGAAGTTCGGCGTCGGAGTGGGTGGCGCTGTATTTGTCTATTATTTCTAAGGATTTGTTGCTTAGCATAACGACTTTGTAGAGGTATTCCCAAGTGGCTTGGATGGCATCGTTCTCGATGCCCCAGTCGTGGAGAAACAGACCTTGCCAAAAGCCACCATCATACCAGTCACCGCCACGTGTGGGGATGATGGCTTCATCAGTGGTAAAGGTATTGAGGTCGTAGACTCCCCTACCCGTTCCTTGCAGTCCCTGGCTGTCGCTGTAACCGCCGATGTAAGTATAGAGCGAGGCTACGGCGTTGAGATATACGTCTGACAGTTTATTGTAAACGTCATCGGCGGGAAGTTTATCCTTGGGATTTTCTTCCAGGAATTTATCGCATGAAAAGAGAGTGGTGCATGCAATAAGGATAAGTCCTATATTTTTCAAATATGTTTTTATCATGTTGTTCTCTTTTAGAGGTTGATACTTAGTTCTTAGAAGTTAATACTTAATCCTAGTATGTAGGTGCGGGCTAATGGGTAACCGCGTTTATCGTCTACGCCCAAGGTTGAGTTGACGGTGGAGCTGTTAATCATCGGAGAGAGTCCCGAATAACCGGAGATAGTCGCCAGGTTGTTGACGGTGAATGCCAGACGCAGGGAACGGACATACTTTTTGAGTTTCTGCACTTTCTCTATGGGGACGTTCCAGCCCAGGGTGACGTAGTCAAAGTTGACGTAATCTCCTTTTTCCAACCAGTAGTCGGTGGCGGTCTGGTCTTTGATGTTCTGCTTCGGAGCTGCTTTCATGACGTTATAGTCGGGGAAGATGTTCATATTCATATACGTCAGGGAAGTTCCGTTGTAGATTTTATGCCCGAAAGCTCCGTTGATTTGGACGGAGAGGTCGAAGCGTTTGTAGCGGAAGCTGATGTTGGAACCGAGTATCGTTTTTGGGACGGCCTGTCCTGCCACGTAGCGGTCTTCACCGTCTTCGAGGCTGACACCGCCACCGTTCAGGTCGGCGATGCCGTAGGTGTATCCGCCGTTGCCGTCGGATTCCAGTCCGGTGCTGTGGGGAAGGTAGAAGACACCTAAGGGCTGGCCTACCATTTGGTAGACGATGTGGTTGTATCCGCCGTGGAAACCGGCGCCGTCAAGACTGGCAAGGCTTTTGTATTCGGGGGCGGAAATCATTTCACCGTTGTACATACCGCTCAGGGAGAGCAGTTTGTTGCGTTGGAAAGTGATGTTGGCGTTGATGTTCAGTTCCATGTCCGGTGTTTTCAGAGGGGTGATGCCGATGGCGATTTCAGTACCCCAGTTGCGCATGGAGCCGATGTTGGCCAACAGGGTGTTGTAGGTGAATGGCGGTACGCTGACATTGTAGAGGTAGAGCATATCGGTGGTGCGGGAGTTGTAATAGTTGGCGGAGAGCAGCAGACGGTTGCCGAACAGGGCGACGTCGATACCGGTATTGAAGGTATGTTTTACTTCCCATTTCAGGTCGGGGTTGGTATTCCGCAAGTCGCCCAGGGAGACGATGGCGGAGTTTCCTACGGGGACAACGCCGTTCGGTTTGACGAGGTTCAGGGTTGTGTAGGAGTCGATTCCGCTTTGGTTGCCTGCCAGACCGTAGCCGATACGGAATTTCAGGTTATCGACCATCGGGAGTTGTTTCATGAATTTCTCTTCACTGATTACCCAGGCGGCGGATGCGGAAGGGAAAAATCCCCATTTATGATTAGAGCCGAATTTTGAGGATGCGTCCGTACGGGCGTTCAAAGTCAAGATGTAGCGGTCGGCGTAGGTGTAGTTGAAGCGTCCCATGAAGGATGCAAGGCGGGGCTGCTCGTAGTAGGAGTTCGTGCCTTCCCACAGGCGGAGCGCTCCTGCTTGCAGGTTGTTGTAACCGAATTTGTCGGTGCTGAAGTTGGTCACTGTGGTGTAGTATCCGGTATAAGTTTCTTTCTGGACTTCGGCAAGGGCAAGTGCGTCGAAAAAGTGTTTTCTCCAGTTCTTCTTGTAGGTCAGCATCATGTTGCCTAGCAGGGATTCACGCTTTTTCGTTCCTTTGTAGGCTTGCCCGTTTGCCCATACGGATGTAGGGAGGTATTGGGAGTTTTCGACGATGTTGTAGGTATAGGCACCGAACAGTGTGAGTTTCAGTTCTTTCATCAGGTTGAATGTCAGTCGGGCATGGGTGCTGATATGTGAGGTGGCATCGTCGTCCTGCACTTCCATCCATGCCAGCGGGTTGGTAATTTGGCTGGCGGTGGTGATGCCGTCCCAAGAGTTGGTGACGGGGTCTTTATGGTTGGGGTATGTGGGGTTGAAGGTGGCGGCGGAGTAGAATGTTTTCTGATAATCTACGAGGTTATGGTTCTTGAGGATAGAACCGAACATTCCCAGTTCGCAATCAAGGAAACTATCGAACATCTTTTGGTTCATGTTCATGTTGGAGGTGAAGTTCTTCATGTCCTCGTTCAGTATGACTCCCTGACGATCCATGAAACCGAGGGAGACACGGTAGTTGGATTCACTGGAACCGCCGTAGAAGGCGATGTGGTGATTTTGTTGTAAGCCGGTTTGTTCTATTTCTTTCTGGAAGTTGGTGTTGTTTCCTTTGTCGAGGATGGAGATGCCACGTTCTGAAGCTACTTGGCGGAATTCGTTGCCGGAGAGCATTTTCAGGTTTTTGTAGACGGTGGAGATGCCGAAGCTGCCGTTGTAGGCGACTTGCGTCCGGCCTTGCCTTCCTTTTTTCGTGGTGACTTCGATGACACCGGACGCACCGCGTGAACCGTATTGGGCGGTTTCGGAAGCGTCTTTCAGAATGGTGAAGCTCTCGATGTCGGTGGGGTAAATAGAGGTCAGCATACTAAGGTCGCCGAATACTCCGTCGACGATAATCAGCGGGTCGTTGCCACTGGTGAGAGAGGTCGTTCCCCGCAGGCGAACGGCGTCGAGGGCGGCAGGCCCGTTCGTTGCCCGTTGGATGGTCAGACCGGGGACACGGCCGCGAATCGCTTCCAGAGGATTCGTTATCTGGTCTTTGTTCATCTGCCTTTCCGTGATTTTCTCTACGGAGCCGGAGATAGTTTTCAGACTTCCGGTGGCGTATCCTACCGTAATTAAGGAATCTATGGGAACTGTTACGGGAATCTTCTGTGCAAACAGGTTGCTACAAGAGGTTATCAGAAGAAGACCGAGAAAAATTAGTTTACCGTGTCGTCGTACCATAATAATTAGTTTTTAAGGTAATGTTACAATAGTGTCTACTCCAAGCTGTTGATTCTATTCAAATCTCTTCCTTCCGGAAGGAATTTGAGATACTTTCGTTTTTAAAGCAGACTTCTGATATAAATATAACAAAAAAAGAGAGAATCTGGTTGAGTAGATTCCCTCTTTTTTTTAATCCATGTCCGAATATCTATTTCACAATTATCTCGTCAGTAAATATCCATCCGCCGAACTCTTTTCCGGCCTTTGCCTGATAGCGCACATATCTTCCTTGCGCGTTCCCTTCCCAAGAAATGTCCGTAAATTTAATGGGGACTTCTTTGGTTACTTCAAAGGCCTGATGTTTCAGTTCCGTGAAGTTGGTTCCGTCATCGGAGACAGAAATCGTGACAGATGCAGGCAAGAATACTTCCGCTCCTATCACTTGCATAAAGGCAGCTGTAACGGAATGGATGGAAGTCGCGGCTTCGAGGTCAATCGTCACGTCCAGACGGTCGCCGTTGATAAAGCCTTGCCAGCGGCCGTCACCATATGTCCAGTCTCCACGTATCCCGTCCGTCAAGGCAGTATTTCCACCAGCGGTATAATGAGAACTATACGGAACGTTGTAAATCACCTTTTTTCCTAAAGCAAGATGGTCAACAGGACGTATGGATTCGGGACGGCTGCCTATCTCGTTTTTCAAATCGAAAGTGTGATAACCTTTTGACTGCAAGTCCGTCACCGCTTTCAAGGCACGGGCATGGAAGTCTGTCCACGACTTGCGTTCGGGAACCGACCAGGCTATTTCCGCCAACGCCAATGCACGAGGATACATCATATATTCCATGTGTTCCGGAGTCGGGATATATTCAGCCCACAGGTTAGCCTGCACGCCATACACCAGCTTCGCCTGTTCTGCCGACAATGATTTGGCAACGGGATTGTAGGAGTAGACTTTCTTCAAGGGCAGGTATCCGCCAATAGCTTCCGGCTGAGAATACGGGGCGTCCTGATAACTGTCCAGATAGCAGAATGCGCCGGGGGTCATAATGGCCTGATGACCGGAAGTGACAGCGGCGATGCCACCCTCTTCCCCACGCCATGACATGACTGTCGCATTAGGAGCCAGACCGCCTTTCAGTATCTCGTCCCAACCGAGCAGGCGGCGGCCACGGGCGTTCAGAAACTTTTCTATCCGGTGAATCAAGTAGCTTTGCAGTTCGTCTACGTGAGAGAGGTGCTCGTCCTTCATTCTCTTTTGGCATTTCGGGCAGGTTTTCCATGCTGCCATACCGGCTTCGTCACCGCCGACGTGGATATATTCCGACGGGAAAAGCTCCATTACTTCGGTCAGTACATTTTCGAGGAAGGTGAATGTCTCTTCGTTTCCGACACAGAAGTCCGCGTTCTTATACGGTTCGCCCGCACAGGAAAGTTGCGGATAGGCTGCCAATACTTCTTCCGAGTGGGCAGGCATTTCAATCTCCGGAATAACCGTAATAAAATGCTGACGGGCATATTCCACGATTTCACGGATATCATCCTGGGTATAGAAACCGCCGGAAGCTCCGGGTTCGTCGAAACGGACGTATTTGCGGTCGCCGTTCCACCATTTCTTCCAGTTGGCATCGGTACGCCAGGCGGCAAAATCTGTCAGCCGGGGGTATTTCTTGATTTCAATGCGCCACCCTGCCGCGTCCGTAAGGTGCAGGTGCAGGCGGTTGATTTTATAGTATGCCAGTGCGTCTATCTGCTTTTTCACAAAGTCTTTGGAGAGGAAATGGCGGGACACGTCCAACATCAATCCGCGATAGGCGAAACGGGGGGTATCCTGCACTTCAACGGCAGGAACGGTAATACTTTCACCCGAAGCCGCCGACAATTGCAGGAGTGTCTGAATCCCGTAAAACAGTCCGGCTCCCGAAGTTGCCTGTATCAGGATTCGGGACGGAGTGACGGACAGCGTATAACTTTCAGGAGTAGGCAACTGTCCGCTCTTTTCCGTTATCAATAGAGAAAGTACATTCTGCGTATCTTTCTTTTTCCCTTTCTTGAGATGAACCGGTAATGCTTGCAGACAATTCTCAAGAAGCTGCGCTTCTCCACCTTGTAAGTTTGTATAAAGTTTTGTTTTCTCCGAGAGTAAAAAAGAGCCCGTCCCCTGCTCCATTTTCAACGGGACAGGAATGACGGACTGTGCTTTGAGGGAATGTGCGGTCAAACACATTCCCAATACCCATAAGAAAAGACAAACTTTAGCGTATCTCTTTCTTATATTCATTAATCTATCGTGATTTCGTCTACAAACAAGAATGCCGGACTATCTTTGCCACCATGCCATGCCGGTATTTTACTTTCAGACAGGGCAACCACTTTCACGTATTGAGTTTTCACCGGACTGAATGACAGTTTATGCTCGTAGATACCATTCTTATCGCTTTCTTTCATAGCAGGATATTCCTCGGAAGCGACTTTGGTAAAGTTCTTGCCATCGTCCGAAACTTCTACAGAAAGTCCTCTCGCGTCAAACACCCAGTCGCCCTTCTCCACGCAAGTAGAAATAGCAACGCTCGAAATCTCGGTGGGCTGCTGAAGGTCGATAGTCATATCCATATCGTTCTTGTAGAATGCAATCCAACGGCCGGTCTTGTAGTTTCCGTTTCCTTTCAAGCCGTCTACCAGTGTAGATTCACCCTTGAACATGTATTGCTTATTGACCGGTTGGTTGGCTACAATCGGCTTCATGCTGGACTTGCTGAAATTAACCTTTTCAGAAACCACACGGCTGTTTCCGGTAGGACGGACAGCAATGGCAGAGAAGGTTACATTCTCCTTGATTTTCAGCGGGCTTTCATAAAGCGGGGAAGTAGCGGTAGGTTCCGTGCCGTCAAGTGTGTAATGGATAGGCGCACCGTCAATGGTTGACAACGTGATATCCAGCGTACCGTCTGCCGGGTTCGGAGTGTATTCGGCAGTTACGTTGAATACGTGTTTTGCGTAATTGTATCCTTCGGCATCGTACCACTTAATCAGGCGTGGCAGACGGGACAGGAAGTCTTCATAATTCTTCTTGTCGGGAGCCGACCACTGGATTTCGGACAAGGCAGCCCAACGGGGCAATACCATATACTGGGCATGAGAGAATGTAGGAATGTATTCAGTCCAGAGGTTAGCCTGCACGCCTTTGATATATTTCTGTTCTTCGGGAGTGAGGGAAGCCGGCATCGGCTCATAGCTGTACACTCTTTCAAGAGGCAGGTAACCACCAATACCGAGAGGTTCGTTCTCCGTGTCTTTTGTCTGGTAGTAGTCGAAATACAAGTAAGTGTTCGGTGTCATGATAACATCATGTTTCTGCTTCGCTGCTTCGATACCACCCTTTTCACCACGCCATGACATGACAGTCGCGTTCGGTGCAAGCCCGCCTTCGAGGATTTCATCCCAACCAATAATCTGACGTCCGTGGTCGTTGAGGAATTTTTCGATATGGTTGATAACGAAGCTCTGCAAACGTTCTTCCTTGCTATGCTTATCATCCGATTTCAATCCCAGCGCCTTGATACGTGCCTGGCATTTCGGACATTTCTCCCAACGTACTTTCGGACATTCGTCACCACCTACGTGGATATATTCCGACGGGAAGATTTCAATCAGTTCGGCATATACGTCTTCGAGGAATTTCAATACCTGGTCGTTTCCGGCACAAAGCACGTCCTCGGATACCCCCCATTGTCTCCATACTTCGTACGGGCCGCCTGTACATCCGAGTTCCGGATAAGCGGCAAGAGCAGCCTGCATATGTCCCGGCAGGTCGATTTCAGGGATAACCGTGATATAACGTTCAGCAGCATAAGCTACTATGTCTTTCGCCTGTTCCTGAGTGTAGAAACCGCCGTAAGGTTTGCCGTCATATTCGCCGGAGTTGCGTCCGATGACTGTCTCCGTTCTCTTGGAACCGATTTCCGTCAGTTTCGGGTATTTCTTGATTTCCAGACGCCAGCCTTGGTCTTCAGTAATATGCCAGTGGAAACGGTTCATATTGTGCAAAGCCATCATGTCGATATAGGTCTTCACTTCGTCTACGGTAAAGAAATGGCGGCTAGTGTCGAAGTGCGCGCCACGATAAGAGAAACGGGGAGCATCCTTTATCTCTACTGCCGGCAATGCGATATCCGCACCCACTGCAACGGGCAAGGATTTGCGCAAAGACTGGATTCCATAGAATACTCCGGCTTCCGTCGGGCCGGTGATAGTGATTCCGTCACCTGCTACTTTCAACTGGTAGGACTCGGGATTTTCGGCTTCCGCTCCCAATGCCAGTACAATGGCGTTCTTACCTTCTGTTCCGGCTTCGATGGCAAAGTCTTTTCCGGTAGCTGTTTTCAGGTAGTCGGCAAGAAATTTTGCGTTGCGTTGCATCTTTTCGTTACCTTCCGGATAAAGGATTTTCACTCCGCTCTTCAGGATGAAGGGACTTCCCTGAGCTGTAACGATTTCCTGCGGCAAGGGGATGATTTGGTAATCAGCTTCTTGTTGCGCGGATTGGCACGAAGCAAAAAGTCCCGCCACTGCCAGGCATCCGGTTAGTTTTAAGAATTGTTTCATAAACTAAAAATTAAGTGTTAAGTTACTAATAGATATTTAATTATAGGTTTCACGAATATGTTTGAGTCCCAAAGGCAATTCTTCTCCTTTCTTGATGTCGGGAGAAGTGATGATGACCGTTTTACGCTCTCCGGGCAAAAGGTCGAAGAAGTTGTCGCTGAAACGGGCGCCCTGCAAAGGTATTTCGATAAAGACATCTTTTGCCAGGGCAGGAGAAAGAAGTGTCAGTTCGCATTTGCCGTCTGTCTGCTTCATCTTATAGGTGATGGTCGTCTCGGGCAGGAGCAGGTCTTTGGTCTTTTCAAAGAAGTAGACTGTTTCGGCTACTGTATGACCGGATTTGTCTTTCAAGGTCAGTTGCATGAAGCTACTGCGCAGGTCGTCCGTAAGCGGGCGCTTTGCCGGAAAGAACAAAGTGGTGAGCGGAGTGCGGTATACACATTGGGAAGTGTTGGCAGGAAGAGACAAAGAAGGAAGGACAACCGTTTTTCCGGCTTTCTTTCCCGCAAAATTCGTCAGTTTCATTTCCAACGTCAGTTTCTCCCGGGTGTCAAGATGGTCGGAAAGCAAGTAAACACACAAGTTGTCACCTTCCAGCAAAGGATTGATATGAACGGGGGCAAATGCACGCTTTGCCTGATAATGCAAGGCTTTCCAGTTGCCGTAGTAGTCGATACCCGACCATGACACTACCGGCCAACTGTCGTTCAATTGCCAATATAATGTACCCATACAATAGGGACGGTTGCGACGGTGCGCTTCCAGGCCGTGGCGCATTCCATGTCCCTGCAATACAAGTCCGACGTAGACGAAATCCTCAAATTTCTCGGGTACGATATAATCTCGTTCCATATAGGTACGAATCAAGTCATTGCCGATGCTGCTCTTCTGATGGGCGTTCATCACTTCCGACTCGATTTGATAATCTTCTGGAGATGCGAATGTGGCAATGGTTTTCATTTCGGGAAAGGACTGGAAACCGAATTCGCTCATAAAACGCGGCAAATCGGTATCCAATGATTCAAAAGTTTTCTTTCCGTACCAGACGCCCCAGTTGTGGCTATCCCCTATTCCCCATGATTCGGGACGTCCCCAGTTGGCAAGATAGGGGGAACTGTGGATGTAGAAACGGTCTGCATCGAGTTCCTTCACTTTGGCGGGAAGCAACTCGCGGAAGAGTTTGTCGTAGCCGGTCATCATTTCCTGATAGATTTCCGGGGTATATTTCTTTTGATATCCCCAGTATTTCAAGGCTTCGAGTATTTCGTTGTTTCCGCACCACATGGCTAGCGAAGGGTGGTTACGGAGACGGCGGATGTTGTAGCAGGCTTCCTCCTCTACCCTTTTCAAGAAGGTGGGGTCGGACGGATAAGGGGTGCAGGCAAACATAAAGTCCTGCCATACCAGTATTCCGTTCTCGTCTGCCAGATTGTAGAAACGGTCGTCTTCATAGGTTCCGCCACCCCATACGCGGATGACGTTCATGTTCGCTTCCTTAATGTCGCGGAACAATGTCTGATAGCGTTCGGTAGTCACATTCGTCAATAACGCGTCCTGGGGTATGTAGTTGGCTCCCTTGGCAAACATCGGGATACCGTTCACTTCAAAATAGAAGGATTCTCCGTCTGCATCCTTTTCGTTCACCAAGCGGACGGTGCGGAGTCCGATTCTGTGGGATTGTTCAGCCACGATGTTACCTTTAGCGATAACTTGGGCGGAGAAATCGTATAAAGTCGGCGCTCCCCAGCCATTCGGCATCCAGCGTACCGGTGAGACAACTTCCGTAGGGATACAGATGTGGTTGATTCCGGGTTGCAGGGTGACGTTTTGGGTGATGGCGGCTTCCTGTTCCCCTTCGAGCGAGGTTTTTATTTTTATTTCTGCTTGAAGCGGATGGGGAAGTATGTTGTTTATTTCCAGTTCGTTGGACAGCTTCGCTACCTGGTCGGTCAGCGATAGTTGCTTCACATGGTAGTCGCTGATGGAAGCGGCATCGTAGAAGCGGATGGTTACCGGACGCCAGACACCGCTGGTCACCATGCGGATACCCCAGTCCCAGCCGTAGCTGTAAGGGGCTTTGCGGGAGAATACACTCAGGTGTTTCTCGTGATGGTCGTTGTCGGCGGGATAGTTGAATCCGTTGGAAGCGTATTGGGGTAATGTCTGCCGGATGGGCGAATGAAAATATATGTGAAGGAGATTTTCTCCGGAACGAAGATATTGTTTGACGGGGATTGTGTAGCCGACGAACATGTTGTCGGCTTTTAACAGCAATGCTCCGTTGAGGTAGACATCGGCGTAGGTATCGAGCCCTTCAAAGGTGAGTTGGGCGTCATCACGTTTCAGTTGGTCGGCAGTGATTGTAAAAGCCGTCCTGTATTCCCAGTCTTCATTTTCGACCCATTGGATTTTCTGTTCGTTGGTACCGTAGAAAGGATTGGGAATGAGGTTGTGATGGATAAGGTCTTGATGTACCGTGCCGGGGACTACGGCTGTGCGCCATACCTCTGTCCCCACTTGGGAAAACTCCCAGCCTGTGTGCAAAGTTAGAACTTCTGAATTGTCATTGCTCTGGGCATAGGCCATGCTGCAACAGCAGAGTAATCCACACGCTATCTGAGCTTTTTTTCCGGTTAAATTAATCATCATAGTGGGGGCATTAGATATTAACGGTGTCAAAGATATTATTTTTCCATCAATTTTCCCTGATAATTTAACAAAATATAGATTACAAGCTGCATTGTTTTTATTATTCCACTGTTATCCTGATTATTTCGGGTGTGCGGATACCCGGCTTCAATTCTCCGTTTATGTTGTAATAAGTCTTATCCCATCCCACCAATGCTGCTCCGGCACGGGCTGTTTGCGGGGTACGGGCTACTTCCTGCCATGTGTTTTGGCTGATGTCATATATTAATATCCGGTCATTGAATTTGTACCATTCGGCAGGATGGAGAAGATAGTCCTTCTGGGGCTGTCGGAGAGCCGCAAGGAAGATATCTTTATTCACCCCGCCTGTACAGAGAATCAGGTTTTCATTGATGGCGATGGCTGTTCCGCCACCTAAGGAGATGGTTTCACCGTCGTTTCCTGTCGGGGTAGCTATGGGAGTCCATTGGCGGGACAGGGACGAGTAGCAATAACCGTCGGTGGAAAGTGTTGCCGGTTTGCCATCGGTAGAAGCGGCGAATCCGCCCCATAGGAAGATACGGGCTTCACCGTCTTTAAACTGTCCGGCACAGACAGCTTGTGTCCGTGCATCTCCGGGAAAATCCGGTAACTCTTGCCAACCAGTCTTAAGCCTGTCCAAGTCGAGGCAAAGGAATGAGTTGGAAGGTTTGCCGTTTCTGTTACCACCTGCAACGAACAGTTGCCCGCCTATCAACGTGCCGCACATATTATCCAACGCATAAGGCAAAGCAGGAAGAGTTTCTAGTACGACTTTCCCTTGTTTTGCCGCCTTCGGATTTCTCCCCCAACTGATTTTATAGACAGACGTCAGCGCATCTTTTCCATCGGTTCCCCCTATGCAGATGATACCGTCCGGACAAGACACGGAAACTCCGTAAGCGGAAGCGACAGGCAACTCTCCTACCTTACGCCAGGCAAGTACCGTATCGGTATTTATCGTTGCCGCATAAATCCCCCGATAGAATTTCTTCTTTCCGTCATCGCTGGCAGGAACACCGGGAAAATTACAACCACCCGCCATCAGCAGGTTACCGCTCAGGATTCCTGAGTAGCAGGCGGAAACGCCAAGTTTGAAGCCTTTCTCCGATTGGGGGAATCCTTCCATTTTCTGCAAGTGAATATCCGTAATGAACCGCTCGGATGCTTCCGCACGGAAGGTCGAAGCCGGCAGGCCTGCTTCATTCACCAGATTTGCGCGTGTGAAAGGCTGCCAACCGTAGCGGACATATCGCGGATGCTTTACTTGTTCGCTATATACTTTTATCTGACCGTCTATTATCTCGGCAACGGCAGGATAATAAATACCGTCCGTCTCGGCGACCTCAAACGTACGCAAAGGACGACCGTCCGCACTCTTTAAGCCTTTGCCGTAATTGAAAGTCACATATACGGCATTTTCACGAAAATCGGCTTGCTGAAATAACGGGCCGGATGGCAGTATATGGCTCATGCCATACGTTTTATTCAAGGCCCAACGGGCGAGACGTTCGCCAATCGGTTTCTTATTTCTAGGGTGTACGTCTAATGAGTCGCCATTATCACTCGACACCGCCATACCTGTATTCGGTATTTCGTTCATCATCCTGCGCTGGCTGTCACGGAACCACGGCCAGGAAGGACGGGCTATACTGGAAAGCTGAACGTAGTAGAACGGCAGTTCCTCATTCCCCCAATTCTTACGCCAACTGCTTATCAAGAGTTTGAAGAGTTTCTCATGGGCTTCGTAATTATGGGCGTTCGATTCTCCCTGATACCAAATCACACCTTTGACCGGATATTGCGCCAACGGACGAATCCCCGACTCATACAAATAACAAGGTTCGTAAGGGTGGCGTTGGTATTTCTCTTTCGACTGTTTGATATTTAATGCAGCACGTCCGCGTACCCAGTCTTGTATAAAATCATTGTGTGTCCAGTCTTTCAATATAGCCGGGAAGTGATATTCCAACGTATTCCGGTCTATCCATGATTCAGTAGGCGAACCACCGATTGCATTGCATATCAGCCCTACCGGAACTTTCAAGCTATCACGCAACATCCGGCCGAAATAAGATGCTACCGCCGAGAAACGGGCGGCATTGTCGGGAGTACAGGTTTGCCATTCCGTGTCTTTATAATACTGAAGATGATTCAGGGAGTCGAGGACGGAAGCATCCCATTGCACCGCGTCCGTACGCCAACGGGCTTTCATGTCATACAAGCGCAACTGTTCGTCGGCAGCTTGAGGAATGTCTTTCTTTCCGGTAGTGGTTTGGCTCAACATAAATTCCATATTCGACTGTCCGGAGCATAGCCAGACTTCTCCTGCCAGGACGTTGGTGTACTTCAAGATTCTTTTTTGAGTGGAGACTGCCAACGTATAAGGGCCGCCTGCTTTCAATGGTGATAATTTCACCGACCATTTCCCGTCCGGTGCAGTTTTTGTAATCCACTGCTGACGGTCTATGCTGACTGTTACTTGCTCTCCAGCATTGGCTGTTCCCTGTATCAGCAAAGGGGTATCACGTTGGAGAACCATATTATCCGTATAAAGCGGGGATAATTTCAAGCCGCCATAATCTCCGGTGATAGCCGAATAAACAGTTTTTGCCATGATGGCTGCCCCTTCGGCAGTAGGATGAACGGCATCCGGCAGCAAGAAAGGATATGGATAGAGCGGTTCGTAGAAGTCTATCAACTGCACACCGGCATAACGCGCTACTGCTTCGATAGCTGTCTGTATCTCGCCGTGCCAGTCACGGGTGCCCGACTGGAAACGCGGATGCCGGTCGGCAATCGGGGTCATTCGCGCTATGATAATCCGTGCGCCGGGATTGGCTTTGCGGAAGGTATCAATCAGGTTCAGATAATCTTTCACAAAAAAGTCACGGTAATTGGGCCAGTTGCGAGGGTCGGTATCATTGATTCCCAAATGAATGACAACAATGTCTCCTGCAAAATCCAATGCTTTCTGATATTCTTCCTGCCGGGTATAGGGACGGTGTCCTTGATTGAGCAGGGTGGCGCCGGGCTTTCCGAAGTTTCCGACTTCATAACGGTTGCCTAACATTTTTTGCAACTGCACGGGATAAGACTGCACCAAACGGTCGGATAATCCGGTTCCGTAGGTGATACTGTTTCCTACACAGGCTACTTTTATCCGTTGTTGCTGAGCGGACGAAATAGTCCAACATACAAACAGACAGACAGATAGAATCAGAATCTTTTTCATGTATTTCCTCCCCTTTTTAACGTCAATTCAATATAATCAATCTCCGCATGGCTTCCCCTCCTTCCAGAAGGAGAAGAAGCACAGCCTATGATTTATATCGAGCTCCTTTTGATTTATTTCTTTGGTTTTTATTTCTTTCCGATATAAGGTTTTACAATCCCTACCCATTTCAAATACCCTTTTCCTAAAAGATGCAGACCGTCATTCGTGTATGCAGTGTTCATTTTTCCGGTTTCTTTATCTACAAAATGGGAGTACAAGTCTATATATGCCGCTCCTTCCTTCTCTGCCAGACGGACTAATCCTTTATTAATTTCCGGAACAACCTGCCAACGGGAAGTATGCCCCTTGAACATATTATAATGGTCGGTCACGGGGAGAACGCTTTGCAGATAAAGCTTTGTTTTCGGTGAATCCGTCTTTATCTTCCGGACAATCATCCCGATACGGGACACAATGGTATCGGCAGGAGTTCCACGACTCACATCATTAATGCCAATCAGAAGAAATATTTTTGCAGGTTTTCCTTTCAGGACAGCATCCAGACGGTCATACACTCCCATACAGATATCACCGCTAATTCCGCGGTTCTTGACGTGCTTGTTATTAAACAGTTCCGACCATTCGGCGCCGTTCGTGATACTATTCCCCAAGAAAATAATGTCATCGGAAGTCACAGGCAGCTCTTCAAACAATGTGGCACGCTGATAATAAAATGTAGAATATTTACGTTCCTGCGCACGGCATACCAATGCCAAGGACAATACGAGCACTAAAAAAAAGAACTTCCTACAGGCTATTCCTCTTATTGGCTCATTGACATATCCGTTTTGCATCATAGTACATTCGCTTTTCATTATAGCATATTTCTTTTTCATTATAGCATATCTGTTTTTCATTATAGCATATTCTTATTAGCTCATGGCATATCCATAAAAGTCTTCCTCTCTATGATTGGCTATTTCAATGTTTTGTCCGGTGAATACACAAGTCCTTCTAACGCTTTCTGTCCGTCGGGAGTAACAAAAACAGCGGTAAACATCCATTTCACCAACCGGACTTCGGGAGAAGTGAACTTTCCTACCGGCAATTTCATAAATACTTTATTCCATCCTTTTTGCAGACGGACTTCCAAAGGAGGACGCACTACACAGTTCTCGTTACCCAAAGTGATTTCATTACTTTTAGTCCGGTGGGTGGCTGTCCATACGGGCGGCAACACTTCCTGTTCATTTATCCAAATGCGGCTTTCTTTATAATCCCATTTTCCCTGTAAAGGGGGAAGGTCGGCTTCCGAACGGCTGTAATTCTGGAATTCCACCCACAGACCGGCTGTCTGTTCTTTCGGTGAATAGACATAGGTGTAAGCATAGGCTGTATGGTTCTCTTCCGGTTCTTTATAGAATCCGGGAACAAGCGTACCCCATACATGGCGCAAGTAAATGCCGGCACCAATGGCAGGACGTACATTGTATGTCTTTCCTTCATAAGTGTAACTATCCTGCAAGGATTCTTCCGGCGGGAAAGTCTTTGTCAAATCTCCCCCATTCGGAAACGCGTCCGTAATATTCCATTTCACATTTGTCTGACGGACATACGCAAACGGATAACCGGCAAAGGTGTGTTCCTTATGCCACAACAGACGACGTTCAAAATCAGCAAAATTCTTGAATAGCTCCGACTGTCCGTCAGTAGGAAGTATTGTGCCGTTCTTGTCAAAATATTCAGTTCCGCCACCTTTCCAGGCACGTTCTGCCACAGCCAGCATATTGGGATAAAAATTATTTTCGATAATCATATCCCATTCGGAATCAATCAGCCTGTCGTTCCAGATAGCCAGAATCGTTCCTGCCAGGTCGTCGCTTCCCTGTTCCTTATTATAAATACGGCTGTTGTATAATGCGACAATATCACCGAATGTATCAAAATGGTTCAGATAATGAAAACGTGAATCAATGGCGGGAATACCTTCCTGCGCTTTCCCGCGGTAGCTCCAGAGCTGGGTCATATCAATTTCTCCGGGTTTATAGTGCCAGCCCGGATTCCATGAGATTACTTTCTTGCCTTTGGAACGTACATAGGACACCATTTCCGGTACGAAACGGGGGTTGGTAAACTGCACTTCATCCGTGCCGATATGCAAATAAGGCACGTCAAACGTTTCGCACACTTCGTCCAGCAGAAGTTTCAGGATTTTCATTCCTTCGGGACTTTGCATGTCGTGACGGAAGGTGCGTATAAAGGCTGCACTGTGTCCGGGCATATCTATTTCAGGAATCAACGTCATGTGATGCGCCTTACAGAAAGCGACCAGTTCTTTGGCTTCTTCCAGCGTGTAATATTTGCCGGGCATGCGGGTGGTGTTCGCGCTATCATTAAGCATCGGGAAAATCTTGCTTTCCAGTCGCCAGGACTGATTCTCGGTCAGATGCCAATGGAAGACGTTGATTTTGAATTTGGCGAGTACGGCGATTTCACGTTTCAGTTCTTCCAATGAAATGTAACTTCGCCCTACGTCCTGCATGAATCCGCGAACACGGAAAGCAGGCCAGTCAACGATTTCAGCTCCTTGAATCTGTATTTTTGAGTTCTTTTTCTCTGCCAGTTGCCTTAAAGTCTGCATAGCCCAATAAACGCCCCGTTCGGTCACAGCCTCAACGGTTATCCGTTTCCTGGTTACATTCAGGCGGTAAGCCTCATCCCGGTTCATCGGTATTTCAGGTAGAGAAGGCAGTAGTTTCACCTCGATGACGGCAGTTGCCTTTGGTGAGACTGTTCCACCCATTTCTGCGATAAAGGCTTCCCACTCCTGTTGAAGCACAGGAGTGGAAAGCATCACCTTATTCACTTGAAAGTTTATATGAGAGGGGGTAAACTTTTGTGGCTGGGGGAGCAGGTGGTAATCACCTGCTTTTGCCACTGAAAGTGTGTATAAGTTAATTGTAAAATATATTAATAGTATTAATTTGTTTTTCATGATTACAGGTCGAGTGTGTCTCTATTTTATTATATCCTTTAGCGGGACAGCCTGGAAAGTCATGTGGGCTACACTACTCTCATACAGTATGCCGACTGTCTCCTTATCAATCATAGTCAGACAAGAATATCCCCATCCTTCACCTTCATCGAGCATCACCTGATGTTCGGGCAACCATGTGACACCGCCATCCAGACTTGCTTTGATGGTGATATGATGGCGGCCTTTCACCGTATTCGGGTTGGAGAATAAAAGAATATCCTTGTTTAGTGCATTGTCTTTGGCTTTTACGCTAATCAGGCTTGCCATACACACCGGTTCCTGCAATGCTTTGCGCGAAGAAGTGTGTTCTGTCCACGTCTTGCCCAAATCCTTGGTGGTAGCAACAGCACGGCTGCCGCCACGGTTATCCCTCATGTTCAGCATCAATACGCCCGGCTCTACTTCCGCGACTTGCGCTTCGGTTGTATTGGTACGTGCGTAGTTATGTATTTTCCATGTTTCGCCACGGTCTTTGCTATACATGATTCCCGCATTCGGAACACGGGTAGAGTCGATAAACTGAATCGGGAATACCAGTGTGCCGTCCTGCATTGTGATACCACGTCCCGGCCCTTGCAGAAGAAAATACCAGGAAGGGTCTTTCACCTGTTCTGTGATATTGATAGGCTTTGACCACGTTTTACCGTCGTCCGTACTCTTTGACAGCACCAACTGGGCCGTATGATTCATATCCATTCCCGGATAAGAGCTCCACCAGGCACGCTGATTACCCATCCCATGTGTCCAGGCTGCTACCACCCACGCCGTATTGGTCTTGGTATCCACCAGAATAGAAGGGTCACCGACACCGTTCTGAGCAGCGGGCAAATCGCCGGTCTCACCGAAAGCCAGAGGCAAACGCATCTTCTCCCATGTTTTACCACCGTCTACGCTGCGGCTCAGACCAACATCTACATGCTCCTGCAAATCGACACTACTATTGTAACGTACATCATATACTCCCAATAAAGTTCCCTTGTTGGTAGTTGCCAGTCCCGGAATACGGAAAGCAGCCGAGCCGTCGTCACCGGCATGACGCACGCCCACTCCTACCCTATGAACTATATTTTCCGGTGAAACCGTATGCATAAGGGCGGCTTTACCATCTACTTTCACAGTAGCAATCTTAGCCGAAACCTTATCCAGCAAAGAAGCATCCGGCTTCATCTGCAAACTAATCCAGAAATAGTTGATTCCGGGGAAAAGCTTCTGATTGGCTTTCAAGGTAACTTTCTGTTTCGGATTGTCCACTTGCGACTTATTAATCGAATAAGAAGGATTGGCCGCCAATGTCTTTCCCGGCGTATAACTGGAAACATAGGACACAGGAGCAAAAAGATTCTTGCCATAGTTCTGACGGGCTTCCGTACCACTATAATATAACTTGACGGATTTAATATCTGACAAATTCACATCTTTGCCGAAATTTAAAACCACTTCATCCAAAGCACGACTCTCTTTTGCGTTCATACGCAACATAAACAACACATTGTCTTGTCGTTCAATCAAAACAGGAATCTGAGTTTCACGCACAAATACAGTATCCGATGCAACTGACTGCAAAATCGCACAAACAGAAAAGGCGATTGATAAGAATAGATTCTTTTTCATGGTATTATTTAAATGTTTCATGCTGCAAATATATAAAATTACAACGAATCACCTCCACATTTAATAAAATAATTTATTATAAAATGCATAATTAATAAACCACCTATTACAAAAACGAGAACGCACATGCTAAACCACACATACGTTCTCTTGTTTTTATTCGGTTATCAGCCTGAAGTATTATTATTCTTCACCTTCTCCACCGGTGAGATAACCTTCAGTCTGAACCAGTTCTCTATTATTGGTCAGCGTATTAGCATCAATCGGCCATAGCAACCGCTTTTGATTTGCTGTAGAATATTTTGCCGTACAACCCAAAGTACGTATATCATACCAACGTTTTCCTTCATACATCAACTCGCGCAAACGTTCTTTCAGAACTGTTTCAATAGGGTCATCATCACCTGCCACAAACGGATTGCCGGAATAAAATTCACCGCCTTTTTCATTCGGATAGGCCACCGTTGCCTTATTCGCCTCGAAATAAGTCTCACCGTACGCACGTTTACGAACAGTATTGATTTCAGTAGTGATATCTTCACCTAGCAAAGCTTTGGCTTCTGCCAAAAGCAGCAGGCAGTCTGCATACCGATAAATAGGATAATCGTCTAACCATGCACGCTCTGAGCCGCCAGGCAACATCGTACCCTGGAATTTATAAGGGAAACAAGCCCTATATACCAAGTCTTCCCCCTCTTTCACATAAACAGCCTTCACCGAACCGGCTTTACGAGTATCGCCTTCACGGAATACCTTATCATAAAAATCTTTTTTAATCTGAAGTCTTATCAAACCATTCAGTTCAGCATCTTTCGTTTCGGCAAAAGAAACTCCGTTCTCATCAAAATAATTGCCGGAAGTCATGTAAGCCTGCTGAGGAACAAGATTATTTCTAAAACTAGTCCCGCCCCACATATTATACTCATCACGTCCATTATGAATGGTGAAGATTATTTCTTTATTTTTCTTGTTCGCATAGGCGAAAACATTGGTAAAGTTGTCTTCCAAACCAATACCCGGACAATTGTTCACTTCCTGCAAAGCCCCTTTAGCAGTACGGTAGTCGGCATCACCACCCCCCATCTGCTTGCCACTCCACAAGTATACTTCACCTTTCAACATTTTTGTAGCTCCCAACGACCAGTAATGTTTTCCGTATTTGTAGGAATAATCACCATTAAATGCCGTCTCAGACGCAGCAATGTCTTCTTTGATACGGGCCATCACTTCCGTTGCCGGCGAAGCAGCCTTCTGTATATTTGCCAAATCAATGGTCGAACCACTGGTGTAAGTCAAATGCAGAATGACATCCCCCCATGAGCGGAGCAAGTGAAAGTAAAGAAAAGCACGCATCCCATAAGCCTCTCCCAAATAATATTTCTTGGTAGCTTCGGGCAGCAATCCGGTTTCTTCCGTTTTGGCAATCATCAGATTTATCTGATTGATAACTCCGTACAAATTAGCAAAATTACTGAGCCCTACGTTCTCCCTGTTCAGCGAATTGGCAGGGAAGATTTCCATACCTTGAGTCGCCTCACCACCGAACGGCGCATCACCATAAATATCAGCACGAGGTTCACCTAATATAAAGAAATTGTACGACCGCTCTCTGAGTTGTGCATGCAAACCAACGTTGAAAGCACTGAAATGCGTGTCACTCTTCCAATAGTTGGCATCGGTTATCGTACTTTCCGACTCCAGATCCAAAGAGTTACATCCTGTCAGGAAAGGCAGTAAAGCTGCACTTGCCCATAAATATTTGAATATATTTTTCATAATTCTATTCCTTTTTAAGTCCTGTCAAATTAGAATGTTAGAGATAAACCGAACAAGAGCGTTCTCGGAGTAGGATAACGTCCGTTGTCAATACCACGACCGTATGTAGTCGATACGGCTGGTTCAGGAGATACACCACCATATCCGGTGATATAGAACAAGTTCTGTCCGGTGACATACACAGATGCATCTGTCATATGTACCTTGCTGATAAGCGATTTCGGCAACTGATAGCTCAATGTGACTTCGCGCAAAGCCAGATAATCACCCTTTTCATAATAACGGGAACTGTTGTTGTCGGCTGCGGTAGAAGCATTGTTTGAACGGGTAATATTCTTTTTCGCCAACTGGTCGGCATAGTAGAACTTCGTAAGGTCTGAGTTCGGATTTGCTTCGCTCCACATATCTTTCACATCCGTAATGATGTTGAATTGCCCCTGATATTGTCCCAACGAACGAGCTTTCAAGTCATTGTATAAGGTGTGTCCCAAAGCATAGTCGAAACGGGCATAGAGTGACAGACCTTTATATCCGAATGTAGTAGAGAAACCACCCGTAACATTCGGGAAGATGTTACCCATCACAGAACGGTCGTAACCGTTAATAATATTATCACCGTTGATGTCTTCCCAACAAGCGTCACCCGGCTCGATAGGCTGCCATCCCGAAGATTCCTTATAAGTCTTTCCGGTAGCGGGGTTGATCTGATCAGCCAGTCCGGGACCATACAAGTTGGCAACTTCATCCACACGTAAATTTGCATGTTGCTTTACGTCATCCCAGTCTTTGAAAACATGCTGCTGTCTATATCCAACCAGTTCTCCCAGTTTACCGCCTTCCTGACGACCGGCAATCCATTTGGTCGGGAACTTGCCATTGGCATCTACTTTACCAGCCGCTACTTCATAACCGCCTACGCGGTTGTTCTCAACATTGTTATAAGGTAATGCAATTATCTTGTTGGCAACAGAAGTGATATTCGCAGTCATATCCCATGTAAAACCACCCTTGTTGATGATGTTTGCTTTCACTTCCGCTTCGAAACCGGAGTTGCGCAACGTACCCATATTCGTTACAATATCCGAGAATCCGGTATATCCGGGCAATGCTTGTTTGGTCAGCAAATCCTTTGTCCGACGGCTGTAGAAGTCGAGAATAAAAGAAAGTCTGTTCTGCAGGAATCCGATATCCAATCCCACTTCAAAGGTCTGACTCTGTTCCCAGCGCAGGTTGGTATTGAGCAATTTCTTATTATAAAGAGCTGTCGCCCCACCATAAGTTTTAGCATCCACCTGTGCGTATTCTCCATAGACTTCATAATTTCCGATGCCATTTACATTACCATTCACACCATAACTGATACGCGGTTTCAAATTGGAAACGATATCGGACACTTTGGATTCTTTCCAGAAATCTTCTTCCATAATATTCCATCCTACAGATACTCCCGGGAAGAATCCCCAACGATTGTCCTTCAAACGAGAAATTCCGTCATAACGAGCCGTGAAAGACAACAAATATTTCATGTTGTAGTTATAATTGACACGACCGAAACCAGAAAGAATGCGATAAGCCGTTTTTTCCGTACGAGTGAAAGTCCTTTCAGAACCAACATTCAAGGTCGGGATATCGTCCGTAGGAGAACCTTGCGTCTTAGCTTCAAAATCAAATTGATTGTAAGTATAATACTCTCCGCCAATCATTGCATCCAAATTATGCTTTTCGGCAAATGTTTTGGTATATGTCAATGAAGCATTCAGCTGAATCTGATTGTATTTTTGAATCCAAGCTTCCGCATTGCGAGTTGTATTGGGCGTAGAAGCTGTCTGTGTTTGATATGCCTTGTCAAACTTCTCTCTCTGATACTGATAGTTCAATAAAGAAGCGTTTCCATTCAAGACCAATTCTTTTGGAAGAATATCCAACGTAAAGCCGATATTGTATGTAGCACGTGCCGTACTGTTCTTTTGGGTCAGCAAATCACGATAGTAAGCCGGGTTACCATCCCCAGTACCACCCCCTGACGCAGGAGAACCGTCCTCCATCCAAGGATTCCATGTAGGACGCTGCGAACGGGTACGATAAAAGAATTCATAAGTACCGATCCATAATTCCGGCCGGGTAGACCATACATAAGAGACACCCGCTTTTATATTTAATATCGGAAAAATCTTATACGATCCGTTGAACGATCCACTGAAACGCTTGAACCCCGTTCCTTTAATCATACCATCTTCATTATAGTACCCCAAGCTGCTCGCAAAGGTGCTTTTATCGTTACCACCTGTAATATTGAGGTAATGGTCTTGCGTAATGGCACTGCTGCTGAATACCTCATCATCCAACTGCCCGTTATAATCTCTAAATAAAATTTGCTTTCCGTCATAGTATGGGTCGTTCATTACAGACCATCCTTCATTCTGAAGATGAGCTGTTTCATCCGTCAGATACCGAATATCGTACAATGCATTCCCTACGCCATATCCGGCTTGTGCATCTACATTGTATGTGCCCATACGTCCATCCCTTGCCTGGTTGGTACGAAGCATACCCAAACGGTTATAATAGATATAATCTTCCGCATTTACAAATTCATATCCCTTACGAGTGAAGTTTTTGCCTATCTTGAACTTATAATTGACTGAAGTCTTTCCTTCCTTTCCACTTTTCGTTTCAATCAAGATAACACCACCGTTCGCACGAGCTCCGTAAATAGCCGTAGAAGCCGCATCTTTCAAAATTTGGATAGATTCAATATCAGAAGGATTAACATCCGACATACTATTACGTACTATACCGTCCACAACAACCAAAGCGTTACTGTTGTCACCAGTGATAGTCGCTCCACCACGCAATGTAATATCCGGATTCGTACCCGGTTGACCGGTAGTGTTTACCACCCGAAGACCTGTTACCGATCCTTGCAAAGACTGTCCTGCATTACTGAACGCTGCATTTTTTAAAACAGAGTTGTCCAGTTTTGAGATTGCAGTCGTCAACGTCGCACGTTTCTGAGAACCACCATAACCTGTAACCACCACTTCATCCAAAACTTCCGTGTCATCGTGTAAGATGACATTCAACATCTGTCCGGCAAACTTAATTTCCTGCGTTTTATAACCGACAAAAGATATTTGGATAATATCTCCGTCTTTCACATTGCCTAAGGTAAATTTACCATCAAGATCCGTAATGGTACCATTCGTGGTACCCTTCACAATCACGGATGCACCAATAACAGTCTCACCCGCCTGATCAGTAACCACACCTGTAGCAGTTTTAGTCTGCGCCATAGCCCCTATCAAGCCAAATAAGCACAACATCAACAAAAAGATGTTTCTTTTCATAAGTATTACTTTTAGTTAATAAAAAAGGTTTGTTCACACTTCTCACCTAAGTTCGATTAGAACTTATCTTCCGGAAATACTTATGGTTTCTTCGTACAAATTCGACTATTATAATTGCAATATGAAAAAATAACTTCAAAAGAAATACCTATTATCTACTTGATGTATGAATATTTGTTTAGCGTATTAGCAAGGTAATTTATTAAATAAAACGATGTTTGATAGCATATATAAATAAAATAATTTATTAATTCGTTTGCCGTTATTAATAATGTTTGTATATTTGCAACGTTTTAAGAAATAGATGCTGAATGTTAACAATAAAATTGTCAATGAAACAGAAGTAATTCTAATATATAAATCATCTAAGTTCTAATCGAACTTAGGCATTTATCAGAAACCGCCATCCATTAAAACTTATCAAGAAAGCCATTTATACATTAGAAAAACTATGCCTATTAGATTCTAAGAAAGACAAGGCTAATGGGTTCGATTACTCGTATAATGACAACAGCATAAACAGAACCGCATCATTAATATGAGCCAGTAGAAATAAACACCATCAAATCTCATATATTACCAACGTTTAACTACTTGATAATCTATTAGGAACGGTCGTCTTTTTATAACCCACATATGCAGGCTGAACAGCACACATATGTAAACCATACAGCCCACGTATGCAGGCTCTACAGCACACAACCGTAGGCTATAAACTTAGCGCCACTCAAATCGGGTTATTAAGCCATTATAATCCACTTTATATGGATTCATTTCAACAAAAACAAGCCATTTTATGCTTTTTCTCCTTCCATTAGACTGTTTCATTAATGATAGATACCCTGTTTTTACTGGAGAAATAATGATAGATACCTTTTGATAAAGGTATCTATCATATGTATTGTTTTAATAATAAGAACAATATAAAAATGAATGATAGTATGATAGATATTTTATTACCCTAGTGACAGATATCACAATCTATTCAAGATGTTTTTTCAACCAAGGAAGTATCAACTCCGACTTAAAATAATGATTGGCCCCGTCCACATTCACCAGTTTATAAAACTCATTCCTATCGAGCCCTTCCGGCAGTGCCTTTATATTTGTCCGACTATGCGGATCAGCGTATTTTGGATAATGATGTATCTCGACATTCTCCAAACGTCCGGTCATCTTATAAGCGGCACGTACTAAATCCAAATCGCGATCCAGTCCGCCTTCCGTTAATATAACAGGACGGGGAGCCAAAGAGGCTACAATATCCGGAAAATTAAATTTACGCCAGAAGTCCGGTATCAAATGGCGGATAGAATTTGGAAAAGGTCGTATACCCGCCTTGTCCGGAGCAGTCATAACCAATGCCCGTTCTTGTGTATGACACAGAAAATCGTTATAAACAAAAGCGTAGATGGATGTATCCAGTGTCCCTAATACCATCAAAGGTTCTGTCCCCAAAGAAAAACCGCTTACAATAATCCGGTCTTTACGGATATAGGACTGCGTTTTCATCCATTGAAGAACTTGCATATCAAGAAATGAAGTATATCCGAGATAGCTCCACCCCAATTCCAACAAGATGCGTGACACTAAATCGTAGTTATAATTCCTTCCGCGGGCATAACGTTCCAAATCAGAAGCTTCACCGGCTGCCGGATTGTCTACGGCTACCGCCACATAACCCGCTTTCGCAAAGTTGCGTGCCATCGTTACTTTAGGATTCAGATAATCATCATTCAGCTTCGGAGCAACTCCCGGCTCTCCCGCCAATCCTTCCTTACTGCCACCTGAACCGGGGATACATAGAATGGCGGGAACCGGTTGCCGCAGAGAATCCGGTATCAGTACTAAAAAGGTAGAGACACACTCGGGCAAAGGATAAAATTCCCATTTCTCCAGTTTGTAACCGTCACGCTGTTTGCTGTACAGCCGTTTAGGGAACGGCATATCTTTCACTTCGGGAAATTTCATAATTTCCTGCATTGACTTCCGTACTTTATGCTGCCATTCACGGAATTCTTCGGCAGTCATATCCGGCTGAAACGCACATTCCGGTTTGATGCCCGAAAGCATTGCATGGACAACTCCGTAAGTACTTAAAAATCGTCCGTCGGAGCGGTCTGTCTGAATTATATTATGCCCGCTTCCTGTCACGTCAGGGGTTTGGGCAGAGAGACTGTTGGCATGAACCAATAGTAATAACAAAACAGCTATTGTATTCTTTTTCATTGTAATGCCTGTATTATAAAAGGTTATTTTATCGTTCCTTATATTGAAAAAGAATCCTTGGCATGATTCTTCAAAAACATGCCAAGGATTTATGGAAATGAAA